>SAMEA3663263__coassemble_276_pt1 | contig 14547 bp, 12 predicted proteins | sample SAMEA3663263__metabat2_low_PE_013 | metagenome-assembled genome bin SAMEA3663263 (sample SAMEA3663263) | pig gut metagenome | biome: pig gut; feature: pig-associated habitat; material: faeces | place: China | collected 2013 | reverse complement strand
GCGAGTATTTCATTAAAAGGAGGGTCGGCTCATGGATACAAATTTGACAGAAATATGCACTCGAATGAAGAGCATAAGAAAAATGAACGGGCTGACCCAGGCTGAAGTTGCACAGGCGCTGAACCTTGAAAGAACGGCGTACACAAAATATGAGACCGGACGTGTTCCGAGTCTGGAGACGCTGTTCCGCTTCGCCTCGCTGTTCAACATATCGCCCATTGAGCTTATCATCGGAGATTCAGAGAACTCCTTTGCCCGTATTCATTCGGAGAATCCCAATGAGGCATCCAACAATATGTATCTGCTCCCTTCGGAAAAGCAGCTTGTGCTTCGCTTCAGGCTTTGCAGCGATGAGGATAAGCGTAAGGTGATGGATGAAATCATCGACCTTGCCCTAAAAAATCAAAAATGAACCAATTTTCCGGCATCACGGCTCTGATGTCGGTATTTTTATTTTTATAAAACCTTGCTTGAGAGGGATTTTTGATATATTATATACATGGAACAATCACCGACACCGTACAAAGGGATGCGGGCAACCGAAGCTTAGCAATACGTATGCGCTCCTGACTGACGTGCGGTAGCTACCAGATAAAATACTGCGCTGAGCAGCCTGAACAAAGAAAGGATGAGCTTTAATGAGCTACGTTAATTTTGACCCGTCAAAGCCGCTCGACATAATCCCGATAGGCAGAATAGCCATTGACTTCAATCCGACAGACATGAACCGCCCTCTCTCGGAGAGCTCCAATTTCAACAAGTATGTCGGCGGTTCCCCCGCCAACATCGCGGTCGGACTTGCACGCCTCGGTTCAAAGCCCGGCTTCATTGCCCGTGTGTCGGACGATCAGTTCGGTGACTACGTGATAAACTATTTCAAAAACGACGGCATTGACGTGTCACATATTTTCCGCTGTGAAAACGGTGAAAATCTCGGTCTGACCTTCACTGAGATTCTGAGTCCCACACAGTCGAGCATCCTGATGTACCGTGAGGGGGTAGCGGATCTGAAGGTCTGCCCTGACGATGTTGACGAGGAATACATAAAGACCGCAAAGGCGGTTCTCATCTCCGGCACGGCACTCTGTGCCTCACCGTCCCGCGAGGCGGCTCTCAAGGCTATGTTCCTTGCAAAGAAAAACGGTCTGGTCGTCATCTTTGATATTGACTACCGGAGCTACACATGGAAAAGCCGCGATGAAATCTCGCTGTACTACACCATAGCCGCACGCAACAGCGATATTATTCTCGGCTCGCGTGAGGAATTCGACCTGACGGAAAGCATGCTCGGTGCCTGTGCTGATGACAGAGGATCAGCGGCGCTCTGGCACTCATACGGCAATAAAATAGTTATTATCAAGCACGGCAAAGAGGGCTCCTGCGCCTATCTCAATGACGGCAAGGCATACAGAGTTCGTCCGTTCCCCGTCAAAATGCTCAAGGGCTTCGGCGGCGGCGACGGATACGCCTCAGCTTTTCTTCATTCGCTGCTCAACGGAAAGAGTGTGCCCGACGCGCTTGAATTCGCAACAGCATCGGCCTCCATGCTTGTTTCCGCGCACAGCTGCTCCGCCGCTATGCCGAGTGAAGCGGAGGTTGAGAAGTTCATCGCCGACAACAAGGCCTCGGCAGGCAGCGTTGTTGAGGAGATATAATGGAACAAACCTATATATAAGTCACAAGCCGCGTCCTTCCGAACGCGGCTTGTTTTTTATATGTTGGTTGCATAACTCCTCTGTTGGTTGCATAACTCCTCCATCTGCCAATCAAAATCCAATTATGCCCAAAGCAATGATGAAAACAATCAATGTAAGAAGGAATATCCGCGAAAGTATCTTTTCATGTTGAACTGTTCGCCTCCATAAATTTCAATTTGTTGCTCTGTTTCTTATTTATCACATGACTGTGAATTTTTCTACCACGAACACAAAAAATGCCCGAACCTGTTTTTTCTCTGTCCGGGCATTTTCTCTCATTCAGATAACAGCTCTCATTGGCTCCCTCGGCGGCAGACTGCTGACCGGGACGAACACGCCCTTTGCAATGTCCTCCGCACGAATGGCGGCGTTATTCTTCCGCATCTCTTTGCGCTATGAGTGTCTCCCTTATTTTTCTGTCGTTTTTCTTCACGAAATATGCGGGTATAAACGCAAACGCCACGACTATCGCCGCTCCGAGGAACAGCTCAGGCGGATAGAGTATAATCCCGTCAGCCGAGCGCATATTGACCTTTTCAATGATGAACTGACCGACAGCCGGACCGAGGATCATCGGAATGAGCACGAACAGGAACATCCTCATGCCCTGGAACGAGCCCTCCTTACCCTTGGGGATATAATCACGGAAAGAGGCAAGGAACAGACCCGACATCGCCAGAGACGCCGCCATTATCGCCGTTCCGCCGACCATGAGCAGCGGGATTATAAGCTTGTCGTTCTTGCCCATGACAAAACGCAGAGAATATCCGATAAGCCCGCCCAAAATATCGAGAATTATGACCGGATAATAGAATTTTTCCTTGCCGTATTTGTCAAACGCGCTGCCGAGGAGCACGGATATGACAGCGGAGGCAAGCACGATTATTCCGAGAGGCAGAACATAGTCGGTGATACCCAAGGTCTTTTCCACAAAATTTATCAGATACGCCTGATACACCTGAATGGACGCTCCGCCGAACATCATGCCGAGCAGTGCGACATACAGCATACGGTTTTCCTTTATAACCGATGGACGGAAGCTGTAAAACACATTCTCCCAATAGTTCGGATTGGCGTTTTTCTCGATATTGGGGCTGTCCTTGAGAGTGAACAGTCCGAGTATTCCTCCGACTATCGGGACGGCACCGAGAATAACAAAAAACTTGCCCCAGTTTGCCGCATCGGCAGTCAGCGAATCGAGACCGACAAATACTATAACCATGGAAAGCACCGGCATTATTGCGAGCACAACATCGACCTTTCCTCTGTTCGTTGTGTCGGTGACATCCGTGACCCATGTGTTGAACGCCGCGTCATTGGCGGTAGCGCCTATGTAGGACATAACACAGTCCATGACAACCACCAGGATAACGAGCATCATCTTCTTATCCGGTGAAAAATCAAGCGGTATGAGTGCAAACGCCATGGTTGAAAGTCCCCAAAGAATATATCCCCAGCAGATTATCACCTTGCGCTTGCCCAGCCTGTCGCACAGAGCGCCGCCGATTATCGTGGCCACGGTTGCAAAAATTGCGGAGAACGCCACCATCAGTGTTGTCGCATACGGTTCGGGTTCAATGTTGTTCTGCATGAATTTCGCAAAGTACATGTTTTCAACTATCCACGCTATCTGACCGATAAGTCCGAATGTTATAATCGAAAACCAGAGCTTAAAGCCGAGCTTTGTCGTGGCGACTGATTTTTTCTTACTCATGTTATTCCCTTTCTTTCCGTTGTATTATTTTTATAAATTACAATCGGTATTATATAATATTTTATAGCTTTTGACAATAAAAATATCTATTTTTTATTCGTAACCTCCAAAAACTCACACACTTCTGAAACAAAAAGCCTTTATCTTCTTGAAATATAATCGGAATCGGTATAGAATACAAGTGAGCACGACCAAATCTTAAACGAAAGGTGTATGCATATGGCGAGATTTCTGATTTCAGCCTTTTCAGACGAGGCGTCTCCCTCACTTGATGGGCAGATTGCCGCCTGCAAGGCAAACCGCGTTACCCACATGGAGCTTCGCGGAATCGACGGAAAAAATATTTCCGATTTTACTGTTGATGAGGCAAAGGCTCTCAAGGAGAAGCTCGACGCTGCCGGCATGAAAGTTTCCTCAATCGGTTCATATTACGGCAAAATCGAGATAACCGATGATTTTGACCCCCACTTTGAAAGCTTCAAAAACACTGTTGAGGTTGCCAAAATCCTCGGAGCGGAATATATCCGCATATTCAGCTTCTATTTCACAGAGGGTGAGAGCTACGAGGAATACAAGCCCGAGGTGTTCCGCAGGCTCAGAGCTATGGCGGAATATGCAAAGCAAAACGGTGTCCTCTGCTGCCATGAAAACGAGCGCGGCATTTTCGGCGACATACCCGAGCGCTGCCTTGAAATCCATGAGGAGTTCGGTGATCTTCTCGGCGGAATATTCGATCCCGCGAATTATATTCTCTGCAACGTTGATATTCTTCCGGCATATGACCTTCTTGAAAAATACATAACCTATTTCCATGTCAAGGACGCGTTGCGTGACAGCCACAAAATTGTTCCGGCGGGTCACGGCGATGCAGGATTTGAGGAGCTTCTGCGCCGCTTTGCGAAAAAAGACGGTCCCCGTTTCCTCTCTGTTGAGCCGCATCTCAAGGTCTTTGATGCTCTCAAGAGCATTGAGAAGACGGACGATGTTGTCAGCAAGATGGATGATTTCACTTATCCTGACAACAACGCCTCCTTCTCCGCCGCAGTCGGCGCGATTCATGAGCTTGTGGAGAAAGTCCAGCCGATACGCTACGGCGTCATAGGTGTCGGCAACATGGGTTCCTCGCATGTCAACTATTATCTCAACGGTCGCATAAACGAGATGCGCATCACCGCAATAGCCGATATCGATCCCGAGCGTCTTGAACGCGCCAAGGAGCTTTTCGACAAAGCGAGCGCGCCGGTCAAATGCTATAACACAGCCAAGGATCTCATTGATTCCGGCGAGGTTGACGCTATTGTTGTCGCAACGCCTCACTATGACCATCCGCCCATAGTCTGCTACGGTCTGACACACGGCGTCCATGTTCTGAGTGAGAAGCCCGCGGGCGTTTACACAAAACAGGTCAGGGAGATGAACGAAGTCGCCGCCAAGAGCGACAAGGTGTTTGCACTGATGTTCAACCAGCGCACCAATCCTCTTTACATAAAGATACGTGAGATGGTACAGAGCGGCAAATACGGCGAACTGCACCGTTTCAACTGGATAATCACGGACTGGTTCCGCACCCAGGCATATTACAACTCCGGCGGATGGCGCGCCACCTGGTCCGGCGAGGGCGGCGGAGTGCTGCTCAACCAGTGCCCGCACAATCTCGACCTGTGGCAGTGGATGGTAGGCATGCCCTCTAAAATACAGGCGCACTGCAGCGAGGGTAAATGGCACAATATCGAGGTTGAGGACGATGTGACCATCTATTCAGAATATCCCAACGGTGCGACGGGAGTTTTCATCACCACCACCGGCGATGCGCCCGGAACCAACAGAATCGAGATAACACTCGACAAGGCAAAGCTCGTATGCGAAAACGGCAAGCTCTCAGCATATTTTCTCGATGAGTCCATGACCAAATTCTCCAGAAGCGCTGATGTCGGTTTCGGAAGACCTGACGGGCACTGGGAGGATATAGAGGTAACCGGAGAAAACACTCAGCACGTCGGCGTGCTCAACGCATTTGCCGCAAACATTCTCCGCGGCGAGCCCCTGATTGCAAGAGGTGAAGAGGGAATAAACGGTCTGACAATCTCAAATGCCGCACACCTCTCCTCATGGCTCGGAAAGCCCGTTGAACTGCCCATAGATGAGGACCTCTACTATGAGGAGCTTCAGAAGAAGATAGCGGTCTCAACCGGCAAAAAGGAAGCTGTCACCAATACCGTTGAGGGCGACATGTCCTCAACCTATGGCTCATAAGAAGCACAGAGGAAATTATTATGAAAGTATCCATAGTGGGCTGCGGGTCTATCTCCTCAGCCCATATCGGAGCAATCTCCAAGATAAGTGACGCGCGGATAATCAGTGTCGCCGACTGCATCCCCGAAAGGGCGCAGGCTGCGGCTGACAGAACCGGAGCAAGGGCTTTCACATCGCTTGAAAGCCTGCTCCGCGATGAAAAGCCGGATGTTCTTCACATCTGCACCCCGCACTATCTGCATGTTCCCATGGCCTGTGCGGCTATGGAACAGGGTGTCAGTGTCCTGTGTGAGAAACCTTGCGCCATGACAGCAGAACAGCTTACCGAATTGAGAGCGGTTCAGCGCAGAACCGGCTCCGCTTTCGGCGTATGCTTTCAGAACAGATATAACCGCTCCTCTCTCTTTCTCAAAAGCCTTATCGCCGGCGGGGAATACGGTGCTCTGAAAGGTATGCGCGCCATTGTCACATGGAGGCGTGACGCCGACTACTATGAGAGCGGCGACTGGCGCGGCAAGCTTGCCACCGAGGGCGGCGGAGTGCTGATAAATCAGGCCATACACACGCTTGACCTCATGAACTGGCTCGGCGGCGGAATCTCGGCTGTGACGGCGCATGTCTCCAACGACCACCTCAAGGGAGTTATAGAGGTTGAGGACACCGTCAGTGCGCTTGTTGAATTCAGACAGGGTTTCAGAGGGGTGTTCTATGCCACAACAGCCCACGCCGTCACCTCTCCCGTGATTCTCGAAGCGAGCTTTGAAGACAAGACGTTTCGCATTGAGGGTGACACAGTGTTTGAGATTGACGGCGGCATAACACCTGTCTCCTTACCGTCAGATGATGAGATATTCGGCAAAGTGTGCTGGGGAAGAGGTCACACTGCGCTTATAAGTGATTTTTATGACTGCCTGAGCAGCGGCAGACCGTTTGAAATCGACGCCTTTGAGGGCGGTAAAGCGGTCTCGCTGATGCTCGGAATATACGAGAGCGCAAAAACAAATCAAAGGCTTGAAGTCGAAGCCTGAAAGTAAAAAAAACGCCGTTTTATGTGTCATTCATATTTCGGCGGTTATAATAAAACAGAAGGAGGAAATTAAATGCAAATGACTTTTCGCTGGTTCGGCGACAACAAGGACACCGTTTCACTCGAACAAATACGTCAGATTCCCGGTGTTACCGGTATCGTTCCCGCTCTTCACAATCTTCCTGCCGGTGAACCGTGGCCGCTCGATATGATAATGGACATGAAAGCCGAGATAGAAGCTGCCGGTCTCACCATGGAGTGCATCGAGAGCGTCAATGTTCACGAGGATATAAAGCTCGGCAACGAGAACGCCGACATATATATTGATAACTACATCACCAGCATCCGCAATCTCGCAAAGGCGGGCGTCAAGGTTATCTGCTATAATTTTATGCCGGTTTTCGACTGGACACGAACGGATCTTGCCATGGATATGGGCGACGGCGCAACCTGCCTGTCCTATAACGGTGTGCAGATTGAGGGCAAAAGCCCCGAGGATATGTTCCGCGAGATAGACGAAAACTCAAACGGCTACGCTATGCCCGGCTGGGAAACAGAGCGCATGGGCGAAATCAAGGAGCTTTTCGCAAAATACAAGGGGATTACGGAGGAGGACCTTGTCAGAAATCTGAAGCATTTCCTTGAGCGTATCATCCCGGTGTGTGAGGAATGCGGCGTGAAGATGGCTATTCACCCGGATGATCCGCCATGGGAGATTTTCGGTCTTCCTAGAATCATCAAAAACAGTGCTGACCTTGAACGTCTGCTTTCACTTGTTGACAGCCCCGCAAACGGAATCACTTTCTGCACAGGCTCGCTCGGCGCTTCAAAGAACAACGACCTGCCCGCCATGATAAGGAAGTTCGGAGACCGCATCTATTTTGCGCATCTTCGCAACGTGCTTATCCGCGACGGCTGGTTCAACGAAACGGCGCATCTCTCCTCTGAGGGCTCGCTCGATATGTATGAAATCGTCAGGGCGCTCTACGAGAGCGGCTTTGACGGATATATCCGTCCGGACCACGGCAGAATGCTCTGGGGAGAGACTGCAAGACCCGGCTACGGTCTCTATGACAGAGCGCTCGGCGCAGCATATATCAACGGTCTTTGGGAAGCTGTGTCAAAGGCAGAAAAGAAAGGATGAAAAAAGATTATGAACCATGAAAACCTTAAAGGACGCGTTGCCGTTGTGACAGGCGGCGGCGGAGTGCTTTGCAGCGGATTTGCAAAGGATCTCGCCAACGTGGGCGTGAAGGTTGCCATTCTCGACCTGCGTGAAGACGCTGCGCAGAAAGTGGCGGATGAAATAAAGGCAGCCGGCGGCGAGGCTATGGGCGTTGCCTGCAACGTGCTTGAGGCAGAGAGCCTTGAAGAGGCACGCCAGAAGATAAACAGCGCATGGGGCGCATGCGATATTCTCATAAACGGCGCGGGCGGCAACTCTCCCAAGGGCACCACCACCAAGGATACGCTGGAGCTTGAGGACATTGCCCACAAAGCGGAGGACATCAAAACATTCTTTGACCTCGATGCCAAGGGAATCGAATTTGTTTTCAATCTCAACTTCCTCGGCACACTGCTCACCACTCAGTGCTTCGCCAAAGATATGATAGGCAAGGAGCACGCCTGCATACTCAACGTCTCCTCCATGAATGCTTACAGACCGCTCACCAGAATCCCCGCGTATTCCGCGGCAAAGGCAGCTGTGTCGAACTTCACTCAATGGATGGCTGTTCACTTTGCGGATGTCGGAATAAGAGTTAACGCTATTGCTCCGGGATTCTTCTCAACAATCCAGAATGCAAAGCTTCTTTATAACGAGGACGGCTCTCTCACAGAGCGTTCAAACAAAATTATTACCCACACCCCCATGCGCCGCTTCGGCACGCCTGAGGATCTGACAGGCTCACTGCTGTTCATGTGCGATGAGGAGCTGTCAGGCTTCATTACCGGTGTTATCCTCCCCGTAGACGGCGGCTTCTCAGCATATTCGGGAGTGTAAAAACAGCACAGATAAAAATCCGCTTTGGCAAATGCCAAGGCGGATTTTAGTTTTTATTATGTTTTTTCCGTGTACTTGCATTTCGGGTAATTGGAACAGCCGTAAAATTTTCCGTACTTGCCGTTTCTTAATATAAGCGGTATTTTACAGTATGGACAAATATGCTGTCCTTTGCAGTCATCCAGCGACTGCTTATATTCTTTGACATCCTTTTTATGCTTCAACCTCGCTTCTTTTCCCTGATACTGATTATATTTGATAAAATTATAAATCTCTCGCTTTTTCTCCTCTGTGAAAACCACATCATTTTCTTCTGCGAATACTTTTATTGCCCTTGTCATGGCCGGCAAACTTGAGCAGACAATAGTTTCTCTTTTATCTCCGGTATTCATGTTTGATACTTTAAAATCATTACAAATCAACAAAATTATTGAGAAAAACGGGATATCTCCAAAATCTGATAGCATATCCTTTAAATATTTAATATGTTTTTTATTTTGGAGGATTGGATTATAAAATTCATATTTATGTCCGTGCAGATAGTAATACCAGTTTCGTTTTTTGCCGTCGCCATAGATCTTGCCCTCATCATACATCTTAACCTCAACGACATATAATCCTTTAACTCCTACAAGTATCATATCTATTTGTGAGGTGTAACCGTCTTTTCCGTCTATAAGAACATCATGCAGAACAAGAGCATCTAAATTGACCTTTGAATAATATTTCGCGAGCCACTCTCCGAAATTACCTTTAATCTCTTTTGATGTAGGTATCTTGTCGATTATGTCTGATAATCCCATATTATCACAACCCTGATAATGCTATCCCCTGTATAAGTGATTATACACTGATACAGGGGTATTTTTACTCATCTCAACTTATGTACAAACAAACCGCTCAAAAGCTTCGGCTCGAACCAGGTGGATTTGGGAGGCATTATTTTCCCTGCGTCAGCGATATCCATGAGATCGTCAGTGGTGGTCGGATACATCGAAAACGCAAGCATCATATCGCTCTGTGCCCTGCGTTCAAGCTCTCCGAGTCCCCTGATTCCGCCGACAAAATCTATACGCTTGTCCGTTCTCGGGTCATCTATACCGAGCACCGGTGAAATCAGATTCTGCTGCAGAATCGAAACATCGAGTGCCGCCACCGGGTCGCTTTCATCAAACGTGCCGCTCTTCGCCTTAAGGCAATACCACTCGCCGTCAAGATACATTCCGAAGGTGTGCTTCTCTTTTGGTCTGAACGGTGATTCCGGCGCCTTTTCGATTTCAAATTTTTCCGCCGCCCTAGCCATAAACTCGTCTTTTGACAAAGAGTTCAAATCCTTAATGACGCGATTATAATCCATTATGGCAAGATCGCTCTGAGCGAAAAGCACCGCCAGGAAAAAGTTGAATTCCTCGCTGCCGTCATAGTCGGGATGCTCCGCTCTGCGCTTCTGACCTACTTTTACCGCTGATGCCGCACGGTGATGCCCGTCCGCTATATATAGAGCCTCGGTTGCGGCAAAAAGCTTTGAAATTTCATCGATTATATCCGGGTTGTCAACCACCCAGACAGTCTGAGCCACACCGTCCGAAACAAAATCATAGACAGGCTTGTGTGCCGCTTGCCACTGTGCAACAAGAGCAGAAATCTCGGCATTGTCCCTGTAAGTCAGGAAAATGGGACCGGTGTTTGCATCGCAGTAATCAACATGGTTGATTCTGTCCTGTTCCTTGTCCGCTCTGGTCAGCTCGTGTTTTTTGATGACATTGTTCATATAGTCGTCAATTGAGACGCACCCGACAAGCCCCGTCTGACTTCTGCCGTCCATTATCTGACGATAAATATATATGTTATCGGTGCTGTCCTGCCTGCAAATGCCGTCACTCTCCAGCTTTTGAAGATTTTCGGCAGCTTTCCTATATACCGTTTCGGAGTAGAGCTCAGTGCCAACCGGCAAATCCACCTCCGCCTTGTCAACATGCAGAAATGAATAGGGATTATCCCTGACCATCTCACGGGCCTCTTCGCTGTTCATGACATCATAGGGCAGTGCCGCCACCTGTGCCGCATACTCCGGCAACGGTCTGACCGCCTTGAAAGGTTTAAAAATCGCCATGCCTTCAACTTTCCTTTCTGCTTATATCCGCAGTAATTACATCTTTCCTGTCTTTTTGCCGCCGAGTTTAATTCCCGAAAGCACATTTGTATCAAAGGAATAAGTGATTGACTCCTGTTCACGCTCTCTCTTGAGGGCAAGCGAAATCATCTCATCGATAAGCTCTGTATAATCCACTCCCGCAGGCTCCCACAGATAGAACGAAAGTGAACCGGGAATGGTGTTTATCTCATTGAGCCACACCTTGTTTTCCTTGGTGTCTATCATAAAATCTATGCGGGACACGCCGCTGCATCCGAGCACCTTAAACGCCTCGACAGCCATTGTGCGAATCTCGTCCTCAGTCTCCTTCGGGATATCCGCCGGGATCTGACGGCTCGTTGAAGCCATCCCCTTTGAGCCGGACTTGGACGAGTTTCCGATATATTTGTCCTCATAGCTGAGGATATCCGTGGCGTTGAGCGGCTCCTCACAGACCGATGCTCTCGCCGACATGCGGTCTCCGAGGACGGAGCAGTTTATCTCACGCAGGTTTTCAATGGCCGGTTCAACCAGAACCCTGTCCGCGAAATCAAAGGCGTTCGCCAGCGCAGCTTCAAGCGAATCTGTATCTCTCGCTTTGCTGATTCCTATGCTCGAGCCGAGATTTATAGGCTTGACTATGACAGGATAGGAAAATCTGCTCTCGATTTTTTCTATTATCTTCTCCGGCTCATCATCAAAGTCTTTGGAATTCAGGCACACGCAGTCAAGAACCGGTATACCGTTATCCTTGAGCACCGTTTTCATGACATACTTATCCATTCCGACCGCTGAGGAAAGCACATCACATCCGACATACGGGAGGTTGAGCATTTTGAGATATCCCTGGAGTGTGCCGTCCTCCACATTTGTGCCGTGAACAACAGGGAACGCGATATCAATATAGTCAATAACATCCTTTGAAAAAGCCTTGTGCGGATATTTGACAATCAGCGCACGACCCTCATCGCTGATAAGGTTGACTCGTGTACTCTCCGACAGCAGCTTTGAGATGTTCTTGTACGCCTCTATATCACCGATATGCTCTCCGACATACATCTCGTTGTTCTTTGTTATATAGATAGGTATTACCTCATATTTTTCCTTGTTCACCGCACCGATTGCCTGAATAGCGGAGATTACGGAAATCTCATGCTCGACGCTCCTGCCGCCGAACATCACTGCAAGCTTGATTTTCATTGCTGTGCCCCCAATCAATAGTTATCCGGAAGATCGTTTTCGAGCAAAACCGTCTTCTTTTCCGGCGTCCTTATTCCGCCGACCCAGGCGAGCGCCTGCTGAAGGTTCGGCGCAACAAATATTTTTTCTTTGTCAAAGCCCGCCGAGACGAGTCCGTCATATATACTCTTGGTCTGACGCTCTCCGACAAGAGCCACATAGCTGCAGACAGCCGCCGCGTTCCTGCCGAACTCACGGTTATATTCGTCCTGCTTGTCGCCCAGCTCGACCATACCGGGAGTGACAAGTATTTTTTCGCCCTCAAACAGGCTCAGCGCCTCAAGCGCAGCCTTCGTTCCGCTGGGATTCGAGTTATATGAGTCATCAATGACCGTCATTCCTCCGCGGTTTGAAAGCTCAAGGCGGTGCGGAACATTTTCAAGCCTGCGCACCTGCGGACGCAGCTCTTTGAGGGGGATTCCCAGCTCGTGCGAGACTGCTATCGCTCCGAGTATATTCAGACAGTTGTGAACTCCTATCAGCTTGGTGGAAAATTCGCCGGTCTCACCGTCCGGAGCCATGACCTCAAAGGTTGTACCCTTTTCGGAGACGCTTATCACTTTTGCTTTATAATCGCTGTCGGAATTAAGTCCGTAAGTTATACCGTCCTTGGCACGGGAGGCGGTATATTCATTGTCACCGTTCAAAAACAGCATACCGTCCTGCGGGAGGGCATCGGCAAGCTCAAACTTTGTGCTGATAACATTGTCGAGCGACTTGAAAGTTTCAAGATGCTGCGGTCCTATCGATGTGATAATACCGTGCTTCGGGTGCACGATATCGCACAGCTCCTTTATCTCGCCCACATATTTTGCGCCCATCTCGCAAATAAAAATTTCATGCGTGGCGCGCAGCGAACCTCTCACGGTCTTGACAACTCCCATGGGAGTGTTGAAGCTTTCAGGGGTCATCAGCACGTTGTAACGAGCCTTGAGCAGAGTGTTCAGGTAATATTTGACGCTCGTCTTGCCGTAGCTGCCGGTGACGCCGATAACGGTGAGGTTCGGGCACGAGGCAAGAATTTTCTTGGCATCGTTGGTGTAGTACCTGTTTATGGAAAGCTCTATGGGCTTATTGATAACATTTGCGGCGATGACAACAAGCGGTGAAAGCACGGTCGCCGCACAGAGCACTGCCGCCATAACACGCACGGAAGCGAAAACTGCGAGCAGTATTGCTGTCAAAACATATATGACGCCGATCGTCACCAACATGCGTTTGACGCGCGGGGTATATTTGAGCGGTTTTTTAGCCGCTCTCGGTTTATAGCAGAGAGCCGCCGGCAGCATCGCCGCACCCGAGATGATGAGCGCCGCATTGCCGCCGCATATCACTCCGATTATCCCGCCGACAGCGGGAATAATCAGCGGCATCATACGCCCCCTGTTTTTAATCATCCAATGCCATTGATCGTCAGCCCGATAGGTGTTAAGCTGAAACATATGCATAAAGAAAATTGTGGAAAGCGCCTGAAAAATCCAAAAAGCAAAAAATACAAATGCTATCGCAAAAATTCTCATTGGGAGCCTTCTCCTTTCGGTTCGCTTTATTCTATCTCCAAAAATGACGCCAGCACCTTGTTGAAGGTGAACTGCTGTTCAAGGAACGAATAGTGCCCCGCGCCTTTGAGCGTGACAATCCCCGCTTCGGGCATCAGGCTCTCCATAATTTTGGCATCGCTCAGCGGCGTTGCATCGTCATTCTCGCCCCACACGAGCAGCACGGGCATTTTCATGTTCGGCATAAGCTCACGCAAATCCTCGTTGACGGTTTTGACAAGTGTCTGACGCATAACGGGAGTTGCGCTGTTATAGTCGGCTGAGCCGTGGGAGAGGCGGAACTCCTCGAGCGCATCGGGAAACAGCGCCTTGACCGGTGCGGTCTCCAGCACCCTGCGTCCTATTTTATAACTGCGCTGGCGAACTTTCTGCATGAGGGTCTTTTCGGGCTTGACGCCCGCACTGTCAACAAGAATAACCTTTTCAATCTCAAACGGCAGGTCACGGCTTGCCATTTTGATTATCACCCTGCCGCCGAACGAGTGGCCGAGCACGATGAGCTTTTCAGGCTTAAAGTCCTCAAGGAACTTCAGAACAAAGTCCACATAATCGTCAACGCACCACGGCTCTTTCGGCTCCTCGGAGAGACCGAATCCCGGCATGTCTGGTGCCACGACCCGATATTTTTGTGACAGTATCGCTGTCATAGAAGCAAAAAGCTCGATATTCGAGCCCCAGCCGTGGAGCAGAAGCACAAGATCGCCCGCCCCGCAGTCGGAATAATTTATATTCAGTCCGTCAATCGTTTTCTGCAACAAAAACACTCCCAAAAAGTTGTGATGACATTATATGCCATTATAATCTATTGTATTATACCATAACGCATGTGAAAATTCTATCATATTTTGAGGTTTATTTTGCTGACCGCTGTAGGTTTACAATTGATGTGTTACAAAAAGGTGAAAAAAGAAGTGACGAATAG
>SAMEA3663263__coassemble_275_pt1 | contig 14578 bp, 8 predicted proteins | sample SAMEA3663263__metabat2_low_PE_013 | metagenome-assembled genome bin SAMEA3663263 (sample SAMEA3663263) | pig gut metagenome | biome: pig gut; feature: pig-associated habitat; material: faeces | place: China | collected 2013 | reverse complement strand
TGCTGAGAGCTATGCCCAGCGCCATTACTATAAGAAAAAACACCGCCCGTAGTGTGTCGGACGCGCAAAAAGCCGCCGCTGCCGAGGCGCTGAGAAAGTACAGGGCGGAAAAGCAGTGATAAATGAAGTTAATAACGAGGATTTTGGCAAGGAAAGCGACGTACTTGCCAAAAAGATTAAGTTCAGATGTCCTATATGCCACGCAGAGTTTGTTGTGCCGAGAGACTAAGCAAACATACATATAGATATTCGTATCTGCTAACTGCCCAATTTGCGGAAGTAAAAGTTGTCCAAAAAATAACCAAAAAGGTGACACCTTATAAAAACGTGTGTTACATTTGTGTTGTGGACTTTGGTATAATGCGGCTTAGAAATTATTGTGACCGATATCAAGACAAGCTTTGAGGATCTCAAAGTTTTATAAAGATGACACAAAGGTTGAATAATTGACAAAATCAACACCGCCGCCTGTGGTAATTACAGACGGCGGTGCAGTATATAGGAGATTTTTGGGAAGAGGTCAAAGATTATCGGTTATCACTGTTTATTTAAACAGTCCGATTATTGCCTTGAACAGGCTTACAATGAGATTAACGGGGGCAAGAAGGATACTCAGGAGAGTATCAAGGAAGCTTCCCTTGACTGTGACATTAACGCTGTCGGAGTCGGTTGAACCGTCGCTATTGATAACCGTGAGGGTCACGGTGGCTTCGCCTTTTTTGACTCCCGTTACAACGCCTCTTTCGTCAACGGTTGCAACGCTCTCATCCGAGGATGACCAGACGCACTCGTAATCCGTAGCGTTTTCGTGGATTATTGCGTATTCGACATTGAGTGTTTCACCTTTCTTGAGCGTAATACCATCAACAAATATACCAACATTCCGGTCAGAATCAAAAACATATATTTCACTACTATCGCTATATTTACCATCTGATGTTGAGGCTGTTATTATCGCTTTTCCAGGGGAAATCGGAGTCACAAATCCCAGCTCACTAACCGTTGCAACATTCTCATCTGAGGATGACCATACAACCCTCTTATCGGTAGCATTTGACGGAGTTATTGTTGCTGTGAGCATAATATCTTCTGTGTCTACCGTTGCTGTTACAGATTTCTTATCAATAGAAATACTGGTTGCGTCAACAATTACATTGGTAAATTGAGCGGTAAAAGAAACATTATCCTTGATTACAAAAGAGTATTGTGGATCTGTACTAATGAGATCTCCTTCGATGTACCATCCGAGGAACTCGTTGTTTTCATCAGGTGTTGCGATAAGGTTTACATAATCTCCGCGGGTATAATTTTCATCATAAGACACCGAGCCAACGCCCTCCACAGTAATGGCAACACTCAGCCCGTTTTGAGAATCCTTTGAAAGTATTTCGGTATTCTCTACTATATCACCAAGTTCATTTGTAAGCACAAAAGTTTCATTCTCTTCATTATCATCGCTAATAAATTCACCAATCATCTCAAAGTCTTCTTCAATTGGAACATCAAAATAATTGGTTCTTTCTATCTCTCCGACATCAGGATCATATTCAATCAGCGAATAGTCCATAGTGCCGGAATCATTACCTATTAGCCGCACACCATAATCTTCTGTGCTGGGAAGCCAAAAAGTTTTAGAATCGCCATCAACATTCATTACAACACTGTTTTCTTTTGCTGCCACTTCTTCATCCACTACATTATTAATAATTCGTCCGACAAGCTCTCCTGTCTCTTTTTCGTATATCTCAATATCGACAGGACAATTAACCTTGCCTATATAATGGGACTTTGTATGCCTTAGGCTCTCATATTCTACTGTTTGCTTTTCTGTCATTGAATTCAAATACGCTGCATATGTTTCAGGACAATGCGCCATCGAGAATGCCTTTGCCAATCCAAATTCATTCCCCGCGGAAGTAATAAGATAATTAAGTGTTTGACCATAAAATGGAGCGGACGCATAAGCATTAAGGATACCCGGTATCGCATCAGCGTATTTTTCTCGCGCCAAAAGCACAACAGTGCTTTGAAAGAACTTATATGGAGTCAAATAAATAGATAGCGGGCCCTTGTTTCCATAGACCGTATTATAGAAGTCATTAATTGATTTAACATTTCTCGTTATTCCTGTTACTGCTTCATATGTAGCGCATTCTCCCTTTGGATAAGGACTATAGGATTCCAATGTATATTGTTTATATTTTTTCTGCATATTAGAGAGATATGTTTTATAGCTCTTCGATGACTCATTAGTTTTGCTGGGGAGCACATAAGTTTTACCATATCTGCCAAAGCCCCATTGTGAAGGGAGAACCTTTGTAACAAAATCCTCTGGGTTCACAAAATTAAATATTCTGTTGTAAGGTGCTTTGCTTTTATTATTGTTATTGCCGACATATATTGTATTAGGAGTTGCGAAAGTATATGTATAAATATTTTCTTTTGACGCCAAATTGCCCGCACCATCAATCAGATATGCACCTAGGAGATTAGCCGTAGCCGCACCCCGACTATGACCAAAAATAACTATTTTGGTTTCGCTTTTGTTTATACAAAGAGTGCTGTTTATATATGTTTTAAGAGCTTCATATGCAAAATCTCTTGCAGATTTAAAGCCGAGGTGCATTGTAGTTTTGTAATTTCTTTTTCCTGTTGCGGGATCTGTAGCAGGATCAAAATTGCTTTCCCATTGTCTATCGTGACTACCAATAAGTCCTATAAACACAACAGTATAAGTTTTGCCGTTGACAAAAACTTTTCTGTTTGCCATTATATAATTTATGTGATTACGTCCGGCATCTTTTTTTATCACTATTTCATCTTTATCCATGCCTATTTTTACTAGTGCGTCTTCAATATTATTATCTCTATCATATCCAATCATTGCTAAGCTCGAACACAGCTGAGCCAACTGATGATTGTAGTTAGCTGAATCACGTGCCACATAGTCAGCACTGAAAGAAAGATCTACGGAGCCCTTCTTATATTTAACGTTGACTGAACTAATATCATGTTCAAATACGTTTACTGTGCACGTTGCTGTATATCCACCATCGCTTGTTTTTACGGTTATAACAGCTTGACCGGGTGCCACAGTTGTTATCATCCCGTTTTGATCAACAGTTGCTACATTAGTGTTGCTTGACGACCATGTGACTTTTTTGTTCGTAGCATTTTTCGGAGTAATCGTAGCCGTTAAGTCCTCACAGGTTCCATCTGATAAATTCAGAGAGCTACAGTTCATCTTCACGCTTTTCACCTTAATCTGATCACTGGTTACAGTAACTTTGCAAGAAGATGACTTACTCCCATCTGAAGTTTTTACGGTTATTGTTGCTGTTCCCGCCGCTTTTGCTGTAACTTTTCCCGTACCTGAAACTGTTGCCACACTTGTATTACTTGAATTCCAAACAACGTTTTTATTAGAATAGTTACTTGGTGTGAAAGTTGCTTTTAATTGAAGTGTTGTTCCTTTAACAATAGTTGAACTGCTTGGGCTTACTGATATCGCCTTAAGATTATAATGTATGGTTGCATTGAGAAGCGGGTCGTTATCGCTCCCTATTGTGATTGCCTTCCATTCTTCCTCCGTGCCGGAATAATGAACATCCGTCAGTTTATCGCAATATATGAACGCACTATCGCCTATGTTCGTCACACTGTGGGGTATAGTCACGCTTTCAAGACTGCTGCAAGATGCGAAAGCAGCACTGCCTATGCTCGTCACACTGTTAGGTATCGTCACGCTCGTCAGGCTGGAGCAACACCAGAACGCATAAGCTCCTATGCTCGTCACGCTGTTCGGTATCGTCACGCTTGTCAGGCTGCTACAGCCAGAGAACGCATCATCACCTATGCTCGTCACGCTGTTCGGGATTGTCACGCTCGTCAGGCTGGTGCAACCATCGAACGCCCAATTGCCTATGCTCGTCACGCTGTTCGGGATCGTATAACTTGTTTTCTTATTACCAATGGGATATTGTATAAGTACAGTTTTATTCTTGTTAAACAGCACACCGTCTGCACTTGAATAATTTTTATTATTCTCATCAACCATTATGCTTGTCAGGCTGTCGCAATTCCAGAACGCAACATCGCCCATGTTCTCCACGCCGCTACCGATAGTCACACCTGTCAGGTTTTTGCAAGATGCAAAAGCATTCTTGCCTATACTTGTAACGCTGTCAGGAATTGCTACGCTTGTCAGGCTTTCGCAAAGGTGGAAAGCCTGTTCACCTATGCTCGTCACGCTGTCAGGAATTGTCACGCTTGTCAGGCCGGTACAAGAATCAAACGCCCCTCCGCCTATGAACTCCACGCTGTTGCCGATTGTCACGCTTGTCAGGCTGGTGCAATCAAAAAATGCACAATCGCCTATGCTTGTCACGCTGTCGGGTATAGTCACATTTTTCAAACTGCTGCATCTTATAAACGCCGCATATCCTATACTCGTCACGCTGTTCGGGATTGTCACGCTTGTCAGGCTGGTGCAATCAGCGAACGCCCAAGTGCCTATGCTCGTCACGCTGTTCGGGATTGTCACGCTTGTCAGGCTCCTGCAATAATAGAACGCCTCATCGCCTATGCTCGTCACGCTGTTCGGGATTGTCACGCTTGTCAGGCTGTAGCAACAATGGAACGCATAATTGCCTATGCTAGTCACGCTGTTCGGGATTGCTATACTTGTCAGACTACTGCAATCTTGGAATGCAGAATCACCTATGCCCGTCACGGGATAACCGCCCAGGGTGGACGGAATTGTTATAGCCCCTGATGCTGAAGTGCTGCAAGAAGTGATTGTTGCTTCACCGTCTGCAATCTCGTAGGTATAGATACCGCTTGTCGCCGCCTCGGCGGTCATCCACCCCGGCAGTTCAAGACCGACAAAACCGCTCAACGGCGCGGCAGCGACAACCATCACAACCGCAAGCAGAAGTAACAGCACGCTTGTGAACGCTGTTTTTGTTTTTCTTTTCATGTTTTCACCCTCCAAGATTTTTATCTATGTAAATTTTCCCAAAACGAGCTGTTGGAAACCACTCTTTCCGCGCCCCGTTTTATTCTATTAAAATGATTATAGCACGTATTTTTTAAAAATTGTTCGTTTTTGGCACCAAAAGCCTTTTTTGGGGTACAAAAAGGCTTCATTAGTTGTCAGGGCTTTTAGGAGAATGGACAGACTAAGTTTAACTTTGGACGTCAAGGCTTGATAATGACCGAATGACTGTCAGTTTAAATGACGGTCATTCAAAACTGCGCTGCGGAGCTAACTTTATTGCCATATTCCGTAATTGTATGCGTAAATTCAATAGCAAAACGTTATCGAGTTTGGGACAGCGTGGTGGTATATGAAACAACACCTTGTGTTGACGAATAAAGTGGAAACTCTTGGATCCCTGTTTTAGAACCCCACAAGAGGCAGCAAAGGACTACCATAGGAAAAAACAATTTGACTGAGCTAATCTTAATTCCCGCAACAAAAAAGTTGTCCAAAAAAAATAACCCAAAAGGTGACACATTGTAAAAACGTGTGTTACATTTGTGTTGTGGTTACAAAACAAGCTTAAAAATGCAGTAAATAAGCTATAAAATTTAACATAAAGTTCTGGGGTATAAATTACCCTACCGGGACACTTTAAACCAAATTATTAAGTATTTAAACAGCAAAACTCGAACGAAATGAGACATGGCTGATTATTTGAAAGGTGGATGGTGTGAACGGCATCTTATAGAAAGATAAGGCTCCCCCTGCACCCCATAATCTGAGATGCGGATCAACTCCACCGGTGTTGTATATTTTAATAGCTCCGTGAGAGTAAGCCCTGACAATCGAGGTGTCACAGAGTTCAAGCTAACCGCTCATCTTGCCAGCTATGAGCAGTTAGTTTTTGTTATGCGTAAGGAGCTGCGTTAAACACAGCTCCCATCATGCCAAAAGGCAAATATATTTATATAAGGAATGATTGAATATTGTTTAATGACTACCCAGATGTAGTAACTGTCAAGGAAATGCAGAAAATGTTGCGAATAGGCAGAAATACTGCGTACAAGCTTGTTAATAGCGGTAAAATACCGTCAGTACAAGTAGGCACGAGTTATCTTATCGCTAAAAAGAATATTGAAAATTTTTTATCCACCAGCCGTTGACATTTTGCAAGGTTATGCTAGAATGACCTCTGCAACGGTAGGCGGACAAAGAAAGGAGATATTCTAAATTGACTGGAAGCCTACAAATAAAAAACGGCAAATATTATGCCGTAATTAATATAAAAACTGTGGATGGTAAGCGAAAGCAAAAATGGATTCCGACAAATCTTGAAATCCGAGGCAACAAGAGAAATGCTGAAAAGTTTTTGCGAGAACAGTTAAAGTCGTTTGAAGAACAAGCGGGTATTGTTCGCTCCGATGTGCTTTTAAGTGACTATATTTTGTATTGGCTAAAAAGCAAAGAGGGGTATATTGAAGAGAATACCTATCAGTCTTATCGGATGATTGTCAAAGCTCATCTTATTCCCTATTTCAGTGAGCGAAAGAAGCTGTTAGTAGACACATCCAGAGATGACATACAGGCGTATATTGATTATAAGTACAACACACGTTTGCCGGATGGTAAGCGTAAGTGGTCATCAAAAACTATTAAGTCTCACCTTGTAGTATTAAAACAGACGTTTAAAAAAGCTCTGAAAGACGGTTTAATTATAACCAATCCGTGTGAGTATCTATCTACTCCAAAGATTGATCACTATGAACCTAAATTCTACACGGTAGAGCAAATTAATGCATTACTATCTGCCGCCAAGCCATATCCTTTATATGAACTAATATATTTTTCAGTATTATATGGGCTGCGCAGAAGTGAAGCATTAGGATTAAAGTGGGATAGCGTCAATTTTTCTTCAAACACGCTGACTATAAAGCACACTGTTGTCCAGTATGTGAGTGTGGTTGAAAAAGACCGAACAAAAAATGATTCCAGCTACCGAACTTATCCGTTGTCTGAGGAGAACAAGCAAATTCTTGTTAATTTAAAAAAGCGTGAAGACGAGAATAGAAAATTGTTTGGAAATTCGTATATAGACAATGATTACATTTTTAAATGGGATAACGGAAGTCCTTACAAGCCAGATTATGTCAGCAGAAAATTTGCTAAGATATTAGCTGATAATAATCTGCCGCCGATTCGTTTTCATGATCTTCGACATAGTTGTGCAAGCTTATTAGTCGCGCAGGGATTTGCACTCAAAGACATTCAGGAATGGTTGGGACATTCTGATATTCAAACGACAGCAAACATATATGCACACTTGGATGACGAGCGAAAGAAAAACATTTCTAAAGCGATGACAAGTTCATTACACATACAGTCCAAAAAAGTGTTAGAAATCGGTTAGAAGTGTTAGAAAAACAGTGGTTTAAAGGTTTATCTGGATAAAAAAAGAAAGCCCTATAAACCAAAAAACGTTGATTTATAAGGCTTTCCGATGTTTGGTGCGGATAACAGGGGTCGAACCTGCACGGGGTTACCACCAGATCCTAAATCTGGCGCGTCTGCCAATTCCGCCATATCCGCGAATAAATGAAACACAAAACAATTTTGTTAATTTGAAGATTTGCGTATGTTAATTACTGATTGATTAAGCCATATCGTTTGTCAAGCTGAGAATGATTAAAGAAATCGGTTCTATATGAAAAATTTATTCATTTCAGAGTTTTGGTTGCCTCGTTTGAGCACAATACTGATTCTCAACTCTCACATGCGCCTATGTATTATAACAAAGCAAAAAAATTTTTTCAAGGTTTTTACTGTGCATACCTCAAAAAAGTAAAAAAATACTTGCTTTTCTGCTTGCAATCTGTTATTATATCATCTGTTACCGAGTAAAAAGGAGGTGCGACACATGGCAAAATGCGAATATTGCGGTAAAGATGTGTCTTTCGGCATTAAAGTTTCACACTCACACAGACGTTCAAACAGAACCTGGAAGCCCAACATCAAGAGAGTTAAGGCTATTGTTAACGGTTCTCCGAAAAGAGTTTATGCATGTACTCGTTGCCTTCGTTCCGGCAAAGTTACACGCGCCGTCTGATTTAAAACCGAAAAGATTAGAGACTGCTTTCGGCAGTCTCTTTTTCATTTTAAAAAGCGGGCGGACACAGTTTACGCTCCTTTCGGAGTGGGCTTCAGTTTCACGGGACGGAGAACTCGTCCTGTAAGTCCTAAATCCTATTTCCCTAAATGCTAAAACGGGCGCATCTGTGTGCGCCCGTTGCTTAGTTTATCTCTCAATGATTTAATCTCAGTCTTCAATAAGCTTGTCTATTATTTTTTCAACATCTGCGGCGACCTGTTCAGGGGTGCGCGCTGCATCGACAACGGCTATGTTATCCCTGCCAGAGAGCAGTTCAAACGCCTCATAGTAGCGCTCCCTTATAGCCTGCACCTGCTGAATGTCCCGCTCGAATATTTCAAGATACACCCTGCCGCCCTCTATGCGTTCATGGCAACTCTCGGGGTCAACATCGAAGAATATGCAAATATCGGGCTTGAGTATAGACGGGCAGTTTAGGTTCATATCAATCACCCACTGCTTATCCTCTCCCACTGCCTGATACGCTATCGACGAATAATAGTATCTGTCGCACACAACATCTATACCAGCGTCAAGCGTCTTTTTTATTCCGTTGACGGGGTTGACATTGTGCGCAACTCTGTCCGCCATAAACAGAGCCGCAAGCTCCGATGAGGTGCGCTGCCTTGCGCCGCTGAGCACATCCCTTATAAGACCGCCTGTCACCGACTCTGTCGGCTCGGCAGTGGAATAGACGCGCCTGCCTTTTGCGGCAAGATATTTCAGCAGCATGGCGGTCTGAGTGCCCTTTCCTGAGCCGTCAAGCCCCTCAATGACTATAAACTTCCCTCTCATAGTTCGTAATAATCCTCCGCATAGACAAACCAACAGTTTTTGACCAACTTGTCAGACAGCTTGATGTTATTTGAAAAATTAGCTTCCACTATTTTTGCCATGTTCGGTGTGTCACCGCAGAGCACCGCGCGCGCATATTCAAAGGCGCTGTTGAGCATTGAAACTCCTGTCAGCTCGTTCCATACGACAAACTGACCCTTTTGGGCTCCTCTGTCCTTAAGTGATGACTTTATCTCACGGAGAAGTTTTCCCTTGCTGTCCCAATTCTTGCCGAGGTTGATATTGAGCGCTGAGGCATAGCCCTCATAAGGTGACGGAAATCCTGTTCCCGCAAGTATGAATCCCTTTTCAAGCGCCAGTTCAACAAGTTCCGGCTGCACTGTCTGTTCCGTGGAGAACACCGCAAGCTTCTTGCCGTCATAGTTTTTCATCTGGCGAGAAATATCCTCTCGGATAAACTGTTTTGCTCCGTTGAGTCCGAGAGACTGGAGCGTGTCATAACAGTTGACAAATTTATACTCCATTCCGAGTTCCGCGCACTTGGCCTCTGCCGCTTCGCGCGCCTCACGGACACTCAGAGTTGACTGATGACGCCCGGGAGAGTAGAAAATAAACACCTGCGCACCCTGCTCCTTGGCGTGTTCAACCATCATGGCCGCGTCACGCTGCGTATCCACCGTGAGCACCATATCAGCAACGGTTCCGAGCTTCTCGACATCCTCCTCCGGAGCCGTGCACACTACGAGCAGCTTCGGATTCTTTGCCTTTGCCGCCTCTGCCGCCGCCTTTGTGTAGCGGTTCGCCCTTGCAAAGATTATCGCACCGACACTCTTATCCTCCGCCAGCGCCACCGCCTTCGTATACACATCCGAAACGCCTGAAGATGCAACGCGGCTGTCTGCACAAGTGAAAATTTCAGCATACTTATATTCCTGCGCAATCTCCGCCGCACGGCGGTACTCCTCCGGAGTCTGGCTCTCCGGCGAGGTCAGAATGGCAATTTTAAGAGCCGGCTCTTTGTTGCCTATGCCGTCTGAACACGCGCAAAGGCACACCGCCATGCTCATAACAAGCAAAAACGAAAGCACCGATTGGAAAGCTCTTTTCATTTTTTCATCCCTCTGCTATTTAATAAATGTATCCGCTATTCTTTCGGTAGAATGCCCGTCGCAGGCACTCATATAATCCTGCCTGAACCGACAGAGCATGTCCTCATCCGCACCGTCTCGGCAGGCTTTTATGCACCCGATTATGCCCTCGGTATCACGCACGATGGGACCGGGCACGAAGTCCTCATATTTGTTATAAAAGCTCCTTGTTTCGTCATACTCCTCAAGGTCATAGGCAAAAAATATCATCGGTCTTGAGAGCAGCGAATATTCAAAAATGACGGAGGAATAGTCGCTTATCAGCACATCCGCCGCGCAGAGTGCAGTATCCACACGTACACCGTGCGATATGTCGAAAACAAAGTCTTTATATTTCTCTTTTTCCTCTTCGCTCAGTTTGAATGCCCTTGCCGTCTGTGGATGGAGCTTATAGAGCAGGACATACTCACCCGACAGCTCGTCCATCATGCGGCTGATATCGAGCTTCAAATCCATATAGGACTTTATTGTTGAATTGCCGCGGAAGGTCGGAGCATAGAGAATTATTCTGCGCTCCCCTATCTGCGGGAACTTGTTGAGAAGCTCTTCTCGTGCGGATGAGACAAAATCCGCGTCAAAATACACATCTGTCCTGGGAACTCCGAGAGGCTTTATTATGCTTTCGGAGCAGTTGAATGCCTCCGCATAATACGGAATTATTTTTTCCGATGAAACGCAGACATCGGTATAAGTATTGTGAATCGGGAACTTGTCAAGTATCCTCCTGTCAGATCCCCACGCGAGGTCTGCCGTTGAATATCCCCACTTTTTGAAAGCGCCGCAGGCATGCCAGAGCTGAACTACGCGGGTTCCCTCCCTGGGCTGATTGGCATACATCGGAAAGAAAAAGTCCTCTGTAAACACATAAGCCGCAGTGGCATATTCTTTCTGAAATGCTATATTGCGTTTAAATTCATTGAGCTTGCCGCTGAGACCCGCGCCCTCCGGGGAAAAGAACTCAACACAGTTAATTCCACGGCTGACAAGCTCATCCCTGATACGGATCAGATTATCCGGAAGAGACGAAAAATTGCCCGCTATGAGCAGCGCTTTTTTTTCATCTACCGGCTGCTTGGCAGCACGATTGAAAAAATAAGGCCAGATATGATAATACAGCAGTGTGCGCCGAAACTCACCGAGCGCTCTTTTTAGCCTTAGAAGAATGTTTTTCAACGAACCATCACATCTCCGAAATCAATATGTCAGTTTTTCGTTAACTTCCTGCACTGTTTTCTCATCGAGCTTTAAAACCTTGCGGTCATATGTATATATTCCGTTGACCTCAAACTCGACATCGCTGACCTGAGTATAAACAGTGGCGCAAAGGCCCTTTTTTATGAGCGGAATGACCTGCTTCTCGTGCAGTCTTTTATACGCCTGGGAGAGCTTCTTCTTTGACTTGAACATGATATAACCAAAGCTCATGCGCTTGTTCCAGACATGCCCGTCAAGCACCATGCTATACCCTCCGAACTCGCTGAGAACAAACGGTCTGCCGTCAAGTCTGGGTAGGTATACGGGCAGAATATATTTGTGCATGCTCTTGAGGTCGCAGCCCTTCTGATCATACCAGCCGCTGGCATGGTCAACGATTCTGCTCGGATCACGAAGCTTGATTTCATCGCTTATCTGCTTTGCGTCAAACTGACCCCAGCCCTCGTTGAAAGGCACCCAGCAGCCTATTGAAACGCAGTTATAGAGATTGTCAATCATCTCAAACAGCTCACGTTTGAAATCATCTCTCCATTCCTGCTCGTCACGGCTGAACCATGAATATTTATTATCCTTGACCCTGATATTGAGGTTCGGGAGCACTCCCGCAAGAACATTTCCTATATACTCGCCGCCGCTGACCATATCCTGCCACACTATCATACCGAGTCTGTCACAGTGATAGTACCAGCGCAAGGGCTCTACTTTGATATGCTTTCTGAGCATGTTGAAGCCTAGGCGCTTCATCTCGGAAATATCAAAAATCATCGCCTCATCACAGGGCGGGGTAAGCCCGCCGTCACTCCAATAGCCCTGATCGAGCAGACCCCTCTGAAAATACGGCTCATTATTGAGCATAAGGCGCGGCAAACCTTTGCTGTCCTTCACGACGCTGAACTTTCTCATGCCGAAATAGCTTTTCACTTCGTCAACAGCTTTGCCGTCCCTTTTGACGGTTATATACAAATCATAAAGGAATGGAGACTCCGGGCTCCAGAGCTTTGCGGACGGAACCGAAATATCACCGTCTGCGGGCAATTCGCCGACAAATATATTCTCACCGTCCCCGGCAACTCGTGCTTCGACGGTGCAGCCGTCCAAAGCTTCGCCGCTGACGGCAACGTTAACAACACCTCTGTCAATATCGGGAGTTAAGCGCAGCGATGTGATATGGCTCTCCTCCACCGGCTCCAGCCAGACGGTCTGCCATATGCCGGAGGTCGCCGTATACCAAAAGCCCTTTGATTTGAGAACCTGCTTTCCCCTCTGCTGCCAGCCCTTATCCGTCGGGTCATACACCTTGACGACAATCTCATTCTCACCGTTGGTCAGGCAATCGGTTATATCAAAGGAAAACGGACAATATCCGCCAGTGTGTGTGCCGACAGAGCTGCCGTTGACAAACACCTCGCACTGCCAGTCAACCGCGCCGAAATGCAGAAGGCAGCGCTTTGAATCAAACTCGCCGCCGAGCGCAAAGACCTTTCTGTACCAAAGGCGCTCATCGGGGCGAAAAGTGCGCTGAACACCGGAGAGCTGACTTTCAATGGCATAGGGCAAAATTATTGTTCCGTCAAAGCTTTCGGGGCGTCCTTCTCCGACTGACGTTATTGCATATTCACACGGACCGTTCAGGCACATCCATGCCTCACGCTCCATCTGAGGTCTGGGATATTCCGGGAGAGGACAGCTTCTGTCCACTTCATCATACCACCTGGTTTTTAAATCGTTCACTTGTTCTGCCTCCGTTTCTGCCAAAACTTACAAAAAACATGATTTTCAGCAACTTAAATTTACAAATATTATACATGAAACAGAGCGTTTTGTCTACACTTCATTTATTCTCTGTGCCATTTGACGCCCTGGGCGGTGTCCTCAAGAACTATGCCCTTGGCTTTAAGCTCATCTCTGATGCGGTCGGCCTCAGCCCAATTTTTATCCTTTCTCGCCTGAGTGCGAGCCTCGATAAGCTTTTCGATATCATCGTCAAGTTCCTCAGTCTTACGGTTATATACAAGGCCGAGGACATCTGTCAGCTCATCGAAAATACCGACCGCCGCTTCGCAGAGCTTCTTTGACGAGCCCTTTCCGACAACATTCGTGTTTATATCACGAACCAATTCAAATATCGCGGCTATAGCGTCCGCTGTATTGAGGTCGTCATCCATCGCGGCAATAAACTGCTCGCGGTATTTTGAAAAGCCCTCTATAACAGCGTCATCACCGTCATGAGCCGCGTCCGCCGCATTTTTCAGCTCAAAATCGATAGAATCGCGGCAGGTATAAAGTCTGTTAAGCGCCGCTGAACACTGCTCGATTATCTCCGCGCTGTAATTTATCGGGCTTCTGTACTGCGAGGAGATAAGCAGGTAGCGGATAGGCTCATAGCCGTACTTTTCGGCAACATCACGCACCGTGAAGAAATTGCCGAGAGATTTTGACATTTTCACATTGTCAACATTGATATAGCCGTTGTGCATCCAGTAGTTTGCGAAGGGCTTTCCTGTGAAGCATTCGCTCTGAGCTATCTCATTTTCATGGTGCGGGAAGATAAGATCCTGACCGCCGCAGTGAATGTCTATTGTCTCGCCGAGATATCTGCACACCATCGCGGAGCACTCGATATGCCAGCCGGGCCTGCCCTTGCCCCACGGAGAATCCCATGAGGGCTCGCCGGGCTTGGCGGCCTTCCAGACCGCAAAATCCATCGGCTCACGCTTTACCTCTCCCACCATTATTCTGGCACCTGCCTCCAGCTCCTCAAGCGGCTGATGCGAAAGCTTTCCGTAGCCGTCAAAATTCTTGGGGCTGAAATACACATCGCCCTGTGCCTCATACGCATAGCCCTTGTCAATAAGGGTGGAGATTATATTGATGATATTGTCAATGTTCTCGGTCGCCTTGGGATGGACGTTCGCCTGACGGACATTGAGCCCCTTTGCATCTTTCCAAAATTCATCGATATATTTTTCGGAGACCTCTGAGAACTTCACGCCCTCCTCATTGGCTCTCTTGATTATTTTATCGTCAATGTCGGTGAAATTCTGAACGAATTTCACCTTATAGCCCCTGTATTCAAGGTAGCGGCGCAGAATGTCAAAAATGCAAAGCGGGCGCGCATTTCCGATATGGATATAATTATATACGGTCGGACCGCAGGCGTACATTTTGACCTCTCCGGGCGTTATCGGCACAAGCTCCTCTTTCTGCCTTGTCAGTGTGTTGTAAACTTTCATTCTTTAATCTTCCTTTCCGTTAATTGCGTTTTTCTCATACTCCTCGAGCTTGCGGCTG
>SAMEA3663263__coassemble_274_pt1 | contig 14612 bp, 10 predicted proteins | sample SAMEA3663263__metabat2_low_PE_013 | metagenome-assembled genome bin SAMEA3663263 (sample SAMEA3663263) | pig gut metagenome | biome: pig gut; feature: pig-associated habitat; material: faeces | place: China | collected 2013 | reverse complement strand
CATTCTTCCGAAATCAACAAATATTATATATTAAACAGTTGCTCATTTCAAGTGCATCATAGAAACATTTATTTTGATTTATTATTCTTACTATAATTGATTTTTGTCTCCGTATAATGTATCATAGTATATAGATTTCTCAAAAGGAGAGTTCTGTTATGAACCGGACAAAAGCTTTAAAGCTTTCAGAAAACCGTGTGTGGAGAATATATCTCGGGGGGAAGCTTCTTGATGAGTTTCGTTTTTGTGAAAACGGAGAGGATAGCTATTTCCCCGAGGATTGGATAGCGTCGGTAGTTCCGGCAAACAATCCTGACAGAGACGGAAAGCCGGAGAATGAAGGTCTGACAGCAACAGTCAATGGAGAATATTTGCGCGATTTGATAGCATCAGACCCTGACGGATATCTCGGAAAAAGACACACAGAAAAGCTTGGTGACAATTTTGGGGTGCTGACAAAGTTCCTCGACTCAGCCGAGCGCTTGCCTATTCAGGTACATCCGGACAAAGCGTCCGCAAAGAGCCTGTTCAACTCGGACTATGGCAAAACTGAGGCATGGTATATTCTCGGTGGGCGTGAAATTGACGGCGAGGAGCCGTATATTCTTCTCGGATTCAAAGAGAATGTTGACAAGAAACAGCTTAGAGAGCTTTTTGATAAGCAGGATATATCAGGTATGGCAGCCTTGATGCACAAAATTCCAGTCCACGCCGGTGATACTTTTTTGATAGAGGGAGGAACTCCTCACGCCATTGGTCCCGGCTGTTTTTTGCTTGAAATTCAGGAGCCTACCGATTACACGATAAGCCTTGAAAAGTGCAATACCAAGGGTGAAAGACTGCCTGATTTCCTTTGTCATCAGGGAATCGGATTCGAAAAGATGTTTGATTGCTTTCATTATGTTAAGCAGACTGATAGTGAGCTTTTAAATGCCTTTAAACTTGCACCTAAATCAATCTTTAGCACAGATGAGTATTCTGTAACCTGCCTTATTTCATATGAGCGTACACCGTGCTTTTCTCTTAACAGATATGATATAAGAGCAAAATGTTCAATACCATCATGTGAACGTGCAAGGGCGTTTGTTATAATTGAAGGTGATGGCACTATCGACGGAATTGATATCAGACGGGGAGACAGTCTTTTCATTCCGGCAGGCAGGGGAGAGATAGATATTGACCCGGCAGGAGAAGCACTTACACTGCTTGAATGTCTCCCGCCATATATAGGATGATACACAGCACAAGAAAGAGGATTTTAAAATGCCAATCAAAATTGACGGAAGACTTCCTGCTCACAAGCAGCTTGAAGCGGAGAATGTCTTCGTAATGACGGAGGAGCGGGCGGTATCTCAGGATATCAGACCGCTGCGTATATTGATTCTCAATCTGATGCCGACTAAAATTGAGACTGAGACTCAGATACTTCGTCTTTTAAGCAATTCTCCGATACAGGTAGAAGTCGAACTTCTTCAGACGGCAACTCATATATCAAAAAATGTTTCTCCTGAGCACATGCTAAAATTTTATAAAACGTTTGATGAAGTAAAGCAGGAACGTTTCGACGGCATGGTTGTAACAGGAGCTCCGGTTGAGAACATGGAGTTTGAACAGGTGGATTACTGGGACGAGCTGTGCAGCATATTCGAGTGGAGCAAAACCAATGTATATTCGTCATTTCACATCTGTTGGGGCGCGCAGGCCGCCCTATATTATCATTACGGACTGAAAAAATATCAGCTCGATGAGAAAAAATTCGGAGTATTTGAGCACCGCTCTCTTGATAACTTCCATCCTCTTATGCGCGGACTTGACGATGTCTTTTATGTTCCGCACTCGAGGCACACAGAGGTTCGCATGAGAGATATCGCGCTTATAAAGGATTTGCAGATAATCTCATATTCGCCACAGGCGGGTGTTCATTTGGTGTCAGATATGGAATGCCGAAATTTTTATTCAACAGGACATTCCGAATATGACAGGGATACTCTTGCAAAGGAATATTTCAGGGATGTGGGCAAGGGCTTTGAGATAAAACTGCCGGAAAATTATTTTCCTGACAATGACCCTCAAAAAACACCGGAGGTCAGATGGCGCAGTGCTGCCAATATAATTTTTTCCAACTGGCTTAATTATTTTGTGTATCAGCGTACACCATATGATCTCAGCACTCTTTGATGAATAGATTAATACACGAAAGGAAAGATAAAATGGGTGATATTTATATATCCGGAAACGGAAGAAGAAATCAGGACACACAGGATATACCGATTCAGCCCCAGCGTGTGCCGACACAGAATGTGCGCCGTCAGCAGCCAAATGGAAATCTTCAGCCATCTCCTCAGCGGCCGAATAATCAAAAACCGAAAGCAAAGAAGAAAAAGAAGTCCTCCTTCGGAAAGGCGATCTTTGTATTGCTGATGGTGATGGTGGTGATTTTTGCGGGATTTTTCGGTGTTATATATAACACGGCAAGCAAAATTGACTACAATGAAAACGGGCACAAGGATAATGTATATGTTGACAATTCAAGTCTTATGCAGGATAAAAACGTGACGAATATTCTGCTCATCGGTGTTGACGGTTCGTCCTCCGACACCACGTTGAGGTCGGATACAATGTTGTTGGTCTCTATTGACAGAAACAACAAAAAGCTAAAGCTTACCTCATTCCTCAGGGATACGTGGGCTGTTATACCGTCCACCGGAGGTTATGCAAAACTCAACGCTGCATGCGCCTACGGAGGAGCGCAGCTTGTTATGGATACCATTGAATACAATTATAATATCAAAATAGATCATTATATGCTTGTCGGATTTGATATGTTTAAAACTATAATTGATTCAGTAGGCGGTGTAGATGTCGAGGTTACTGAAAAGGAAGCACAGTTTATGCGCGACACAGCAAAAGCCACAAGGAATATTCAGGCGGGTGAAAGTGTACACATGAACGGGGAGCAGGCACTTGTATATTGCCGCATAAGAAAACTTGATTCCGATTTTATGCGTACATACCGTCAGCGTAAGGTTCTCACTTCTCTCATCTCAAAGGCAAAAAACAGCAGTATAACGGAACTCAAGGAAATCGCAGATGAGGTTCTGCCGATGATTCAGACCGACATTTCTCCTATGGAGTTGACTAAGCTTGCATTCGGAGCTGCAAAATATATAACATACGACATAAAATCAGAGAGAGTCCCGGCTAATGACACATGGTCATCAAGGTCCATAAACGGGCAGAGCGTATTCGTGACAGACTTTGAAGCAAACCGAGAGTTTTTAAAAAGTTATTTATATTCCGTTGATCCTCCGGAGGAAATAACAACGGAAAATTAAAAAATGAAAAGGAGAATAAACATGGATAAAACAGCATTATTTAATCTTTCTTACGGTCTTTATGTTTTGGGGGTGAAAAATGATTCGTTTGAATTCGGCGGTTGCATCGTGGATGCGCTTGCTCAGATATCAAGCGGAGAGCCGGAGCGTATAGCTGTAAGCTGCATGAAAAACAACAATACCCCTGCATGCATAAAGAACAGCGGAGAGTTTACGGTATCAGTGCTCGGCAGGGATGTTGATCCGTTTATTATTTCGTGCTTTGGATTTCAGTCGGCAAAGGATGTTGATAAATGGGCGCTTGTTCCCCACAGTGTCAAGGACGGTCTTCCTGTTATAGAAAACGCGTTGGCTTATATACGCTGCAAGGTGGAAAGTGTGAATGAGTATGACACCCACACTCTTTTTATAGCGACTGTGGAGGATGCATGGAACGGTTCGGGAAGCGAACCACTTCTGTATGCTGATTATCACAAGACCTATAAAGCTCCCGCTGCAGCGGCTTTTGCCGAGTATAAGAGCACAGGAAAAGCGCCTGAATTCAAGGCTTCGGCGGAGAATGCTGATAAATCTGCTGACGAACCCAAGCAAGCAAAATGGGTCTGCTCGCTTTGCGGATATGTGTATGATGGAGAGGTACCTTTCGAGGAACTACCTGAAGACTGGAAATGTCCGCTCTGTGGAGCCCCCAAAAGTATGTTTGAGAAAAAATGATAAAAATATTTCAAAAGGGCTTTAACTTTTCGCAGGATGGACCGGGTAACAGACTTGTTATACACCTTCAGGGATGTAATATGCACTGCCCATGGTGTTCTAATCCGGAAGGTATAGCTGTTAACGGTTCGCTGATGGAAAAAAATGCTCTTCGTGACGCAGCATGCCCGTTCGGCGCAATAGTTGACGGAACTGTTGACAGAAGTGTGTGCGGCACTTGTGAAATGCTAAATTGCGCCTCTGTTTTCGGTGGACTGAATTTGAGCTGTATTGAAACCGATACTCAAGCGGTGCTTCGCGAATGTTTGAGCTGTGAGCCGATGTTTTTTGACGGCGGCGGAGTTACACTGACGGGCGGAGAGCCTACACTTCAGTTCGATGCCGTATTGGAGCTTTTAACATTGCTTAAAGCTAACGGAATACATACGGCTCTTGAAACAAACGCCACAAATCCACGCCTGCCGGAGCTGTTCGGACTTGTTGATTATCTGATTACAGATATAAAACATTATGACAGCGCACTGCATAACCGTACTGTCGGTGTTTCAAACTCGGTGGTTATTGATAATATCAGTCGTGCTGCAAAAGAGCGGACACAGCTTTTGATAAGAATACCGCTTATAGGCGGTTTTAACTGCCGCAGCGGCGATGAAAAGAAATTTGGAGATCTTCTTGAAAATATCTGTACCGCCTCATGTAATGTCGAACTTCTCAGATATCATGAATACGGCAAAAATAAGTGGAAAAGCTGTGGCATGGAGTACACAATGGATAATGCTTTTGTTACGGATGAAACTTATAAAAAATTCAGAGATGAGCTCGTTTTCAGGGGCTTAAATGTTATTAGAACATAATTTTTTGAAAGGTCTGAGCTTATGGTAAACGGTGTTTTCAAGTCCCACGAGGATGTTTCGCAGATGGCGAAAGAGCTGTTTCGGCAGGAACGCAGTATAGAACGCCTTGACGGATGGTTTCTTGCGAGAGAAGCCGCCTGTGCGGAAAATAAAGATAAAATCGGTAAGTCAAGAGAGATGTCAGCGGCCATTGAGCTTTCCGATATGATTAAAAATATCCCGCTGTGGATAAGCGAACACGCTGTTTTCGCGGGAACACAGCGAGACGCTTTTGCGAAAAGCTATGCGTTGATAAACCCCGCTTTTGAGGTTGAAACCTTTTCGGGTTACTGTGATCCGACAGCCGTATTTGATGATATATCAGCAAATGAAGAGTTCCCGCAGGAGAGAATTGATACCCTCAGAGACAAGACGAAAAATGGGGACTATGTGACATCGCTCATGCAGATGTATAAAAAATACGAGCGCTACACCGGAGAAGTAGTATTTTTTGTTGAGCAGGTAACAGGACATCTGATTCCGGATTTTCGTCCTATTCTAAAACAAGGAATACGTAGCGTTCAAAGTGAAATTAAGAAACGTGCTCAGGAGTGCGACGATGCCGAAAAGGCAGATACTTTTTCAGCGATTGTCATGGCTCTTGACTGTGCTGTGGAGCTTGCACACAGATACTCAGACATCGCAAAACATGATGCCGAAACCGCAGATGCCGAACGCGCAAAGGAGCTCAGGCTTATTTCCGAAACTCTGCGCAAGGTGCCGGAATACGGAGCGGAAAGTCTTTATGAGAGCATCCAGTCATTTTTGATACTTTGGCAGGTCATGTGTCTTGAACAGGCGCCTAATCCCTTCGCTTTCTCTGTCGGCAATGCGGATAGGATTTTTGAGCCTTACAGGCAGATGAGCGGGGAAACCCGTGAGGAGGCAGCCGCTCTGTTTAGGCATTTCTTGGTATTTTTCAATGTTGCCGACAGGAGCTGGGCAATCTCGCAGAACATCCTCGTCAGCGGACGCAACAAGGAGGGAAATGACCTAACAAATGAAACTACATATGCTCTCATGGATGCGTATTATGATATGAATCTTCCGCAGCCGATTCTCTCAGTTAAGCTCCATAAGAACACACCAGAGAAGCTTTACCGTGAGATGGGGCGTTTCTTCTTCACTCCCGGATGTCTTACTCCATCTCTCTTTAATGATGATTCTGTTTTTGAGGTGCTGCGTCTTTCGGGAACAGATGAAGATGATTTGCCCGACTATTCGGTGGCGGGATGTCAGGAGCCGCTTATAATGGGCAAAGACAATGGCAACACCACAAACAGTTGGTTCAGTCTTCCCAAGGTTCTTGAACTTACACTTAATAACGGAAAATCACTTATAACCGGGGAAAATATCGGCACAACAGTGAAAGAGCAGAGCGCTGCAGAACTTTTGCTGAATATTCGCGAAAACTTTTATAAGAACGCCGAGTATTTTGCCGACCTTATGGCGGATGCGGCTAATGGTGCATCACGAGCCATTTCATATCTTCCCATACCGTTTCTCTCGGCATCAATGGGAGGTGCACAAAGCGGTATTGATGCACGCAGCACTTCTCAGCAGGGAACAAAATATAATGCAAGCGGCTGTCTTATTCATGGCCTTTCTGTTGTCGCAGATTCATTTATAGCCATCGACCATCTGATGAGAGAAAGACCCGAGGATGCTGATGAGCTTTTAGATGCGCTGAGAAACAATTTTGAAGGCTATGATGAGCTTCATCACTATCTGCTATCATGTCCTAAGTTCGGAAATAATATAGAAGAGGTAGATAACGAAGCGGCAGATATTGCGGAAAAAACATCAGACCTTATACGCAGCCGTAAAAATTATCTCGGCAATCCGTTCCGTGCGGATTGGAGTAGCCCCTCTACACATCTGCTTTATGGTTATTGGGTTGGTGCGACGCCCGATGGTAGAAAAGCCCGTGAACAGCTCAACTACGGTGTTGATCCGCTGTTCGGCGAGGCATCAAACGGACTCGGTTTCAGAATTCTTTCGAATATGAAGCTCCCGTTTGAAAAATTCAACGGCGGTTATGCATCTCATTTCGGAATTGACCCCAAGTTCTTCAAAGCAGAGAGTTTTGAGGATAGAGGAGTGGAGTTTAAAAAGAGAGTTATAGAACCGCTTTTCTTCAATAATAAGATAAACGGAGTTGCGCCTTTCTATCTTTATGTCAATGTAACAACTCCGGACACGCTGCGCAAGGTGTTGGCAGATCCGAAGAAGTATGCTCCAAATGGTGTTTATATCATGCGTATACACGGAACCTTTGTTAACTTTCTTGATTTGTCTCCGGCCATTCAGCAGGATATAATAAAACGTCTCGATCTTGAGTCAACATCTCTTTAAAACATAAAAAATTAACCGCCCGTTTGAATTTCATCAAACGGGCGGAACCTATTCTGTTAATTAACTTACCTTTTCATAAAGAGCTTTGAATTCAAGAAGCAAGCGGGATCCTGCGTTCTTTGAAACCGTAAGCAGTTCCTCGTTTTCAGTAAGAATAGAGCGGTAATCGTTATCGGAAAGAATGTAGCCGATTTGGTCATTTGTCAGACCGAGAACCATAAGCTTTCTGTCTTTTCCGACGATATCCTGCATTGAAGGATAGCTCCAGTCTTTACCCAACCACGAGTCTTTTGCTTCGCATGCACCGCCGAATGCGACTTCGGGTGCAAGCTCTCCGGGAATTAACGCGAATGCCAAATTATCTCCGATTTCCATATAGCCAATCTCGGTGGGAATTTTTAAGTCGCCGTCTGCTGTTTTGATGCCCTCATTGGCAAGCAGTCCGGTGGAAGCTATAAACTGGAGAGCTTTGTTGTCGACCTGCATAAAGATGTTCTCATGTGCAATATTGAGTATGGGTTCAATTTCGCTGCCCTTGTCGGTATCGACAAGCAATTTTCCAAGAGCCGCGCCATAGGACTGAACATTTTCATATCTTGTTGCTCCCTCTTTTGCTGTGAGGGTACCGTTAGATGTGATGGCGAGTTCAGCTCCTTGAATCTGAATGTAGTTGGCACCGGCTTCGTTAACGGCTTTTTCCACAAAATACGGATAATCACCGGAAATCTCTGTTGTTGAAGCACCGAGACCGACGCAGTGAATAGCGGCATTGACTATCCACGTGGGAGTGGAGTTTTCATCATCGGGAACAAAGCACAGGCGGTTGAGATTGGGGTCTATAACCTGCGGATCACGTTTGTCACGGATATATTCCGAGGCATCAGAGGTAGAGAAATACATTTTACCTGGCTCCATTGAATTAACCGCGTCCATTATTGCCTTAGCGGTGACATTATAAAGGTTCTCCATATATTCTTTGTTCTGACCGTTATGAAGATCCTTGCCCAATTTAAGCGCGTTAATTGTCGTGTTGCCGAACAAAACTTTAAGCAGATCGCCGTTAAGTCCAAGCGTGTCAATGGCGCTGTGCTGATGAAGAGTAGATATGTTCACACTGACAACATTCTCGTTCTTAAGGAAGCCTGCAATTCGGTCTCTGATGATTCTGACATCTTTGTTGGCAAGTCCGTATGCATCAAGCACTGCGAAAACAACTATTCCGCTGTCTGTTCCGTCACTTATTGCAACAACTCGGACGCGAAGATCATCAAGTATAGCTGTCGGATTTTTTGGGGAGGGGAAGGACAAACTTCCGCCAACATAATGCTTGCCGTCAAGCTCGTTCCCGGTCAAGAGTGTGGCACTTGAGTATCCTACGTTCCAACGCGCGTTTTCGCCGGCCTCATCCTTGAATGTTCCAGTTCCGGTATTGGAATTTTTGAACTTATAGTCAGCCTCATCAGGTCTTTCCACTGAGGGATATACCTTACATATAACGGATGCGAGCTTGTTGATAGCATTATCAAGACTGATGTAGAAAAGTCTGCTGACGCCCTCTTTGAAGCTGTCCCAGGTGAGTTTATCCGATGATGAAAAAGCTCCTGTAACGGTATCAATAACACCGGATATTGCAGAACTGTCAGTTTCATGTGCCTGGCCTGTTGCGGGCATTGCAGAGGCTGTTGAACTGAAAGCCAGAACAAACACCAAAACCAGAGCAGTTAAAACTGTAATAAGTTTTTTTCCTTTCATTTTAGCACCTCTTTATTGTTTTTCTTTGTTTCGTTAACAGTATCTATAATATCTTTGAACACCTTTGCAACAATCGGAGCGGTATTGGGTCCGAGCGAGTTCGTCTCCTCATAGTGCTTTCTGTCGAGTCTGTCGCGCCCGCCATTGATGTATGGCTCTTCAGGATGAAGATAGAAATCGTTAGGCGGTATTACATATCCCGTAAAGTCATTGGCGAGACAGAATACAAGAAGATTATCATCTTCGGCCAGTTTTGTCAGAGGGACGGGGTTAATGTCGGGAGATTTGCCCTCGGCTGATTCTTCTGCTGAAAGATATCCGCCATAAGCAAGTTCGGGGAACAGCTCACATGGAAGGAAAATCATCTTGAGATCATCAAGCTCGAAATAGTTCATTTCCGTCTTGATTGACATTCCGAGAGTACCTGCTCCTGTATTTGCGGCAAATGATTTTATTATTCCGACTTTTGCAACCAGCACGAGCAGGAAATTGTCGGCATCGGCGTAATATTCCTGACGCATCATATTGAGAACCGGTTTGAGCTTTCTTTCATCAGTGATGGACATCGCTGTGTGGGCAATGGACTGACCGCCGATTATTGTTGATTTAACATTGTCCTCATCGAGCTCCTTAAGCCTTATAAGACCGCCGATAGCACCGACAAAATATATGGTTTCAGCTCCTGCTTTTTCAAGAATTTCACGTCTGAGATAGCATGCAAAGTCTGCGCTTACAAGTGAATTTTTGCCGAGCAGCGACTCGGTATGCGAGGCAAAATTGATAATCCACACCTCACGGCTTCCATCGTTGGGAACAAAACGGAGACGTGTGACATCCTTTGAATATACCTCCGGCAGACGTGAATCACGTTGAATCTCATCAGCTTCTTTTTTGCCGTAGTAGATGCTGCCTTCTCTGCGATCGTTATATGCTTCGATGACAACCTTTTTGACACCCTTATAAAGTATATCAAGATATTTCTTATTGCGCCCCGTTTTCGGGAGTGGACCCCACATGCCTACTGTGTCAATGCTGGCATGGTTATGTATACTCATTATGTTTATGGAACGACAGCCGGTCTCTTTCACAAAATCGGAGAGCGAATCTCTGATAATTGCGACATCATAATTTGTAAGTCCTATATCATCAATTGAGACAAAGATAATACCGCCTCTGCCGGACTGATCATCAACCCAGACCGCACTCGCAGTCATCGGGTCAAGAACACCCTGAGCAGGATTGTTTATTCTGTATCCGGCGACATAGTATTTTTTGCGGTCCATATCGTCGGGCATAATCTCTGTTTTTGCAAAACCTACACTGAAAAATTCACTTTTAGGCTCACTTATATAGTCGAAATTTCCTTTCGGAAGCTGAGGCGCGGGGTTCTTCTTAGTTCCCTTTGCACCGCTTCTTGCCATAGTCTTTTTTAGTACCTTCCCGACATTTCCTAAAGCACTCATCATGTGTCTCCTTCCAAAATGAAGAATTACAATATGTTTGATTTATTATAAGCTTTCCATAATACAAAATCAATATTTTTTATAAATTTTCATCCTGATTACTGTGTAAAATACAGTAATTAATATGTTGAGTTGAGAGAAAATTGACACACATGGTGCGCTGAAAAGAACTCACAAGTAAATTTTTGCCGTATTTTAGAATATTACATTCCCTTTTGCGTCAAAAACGTGTATAATATCCCATGCCGGAGCTGCAAATAACGCGGCGCGGCGGGAACGGAGAGTTTTTTGATGGGATATAAAGTCAACCCTGCAAATCTTGGTGCGGTATTTGTTGTACCGTCACAGGTAGTTGACAAGCACATACGTCTCGCAGGAGGTCAGCAGTTAAAGGTGCTGCTCTGGGCTATGCGCCATGCGAATGACGGAATTGATATTGATATGATGTGCAAAGATCTGAAGTTTGAACGTTCGGATGCACTGGACTATTTGCAGTATTGGCTGGAGACCGGAATTTTGCTTTCGGACGATGGCATTCAAAACACACATGCTGTCGATAAAAAAGAGGAAAAGCCGATTTCGGAGAAGATGACAAAAGAACCCGCAGTAAAAATTTTGACAGATATCACTCCCTCAAGACCGTCTGCGGAAGAGATAGCGGTGAGAGCGGAGGAGTCTCCTGATATAAAGTTTCTTCTGATGGAAACACAGGCAAAGCTTGGCAGAACCATTGGATATGACGGTCAGTGCACACTGATAATGATGCATGACAATTATGGTATACCCGTTGAAGTCATACTTATGATAATCGAATATGCCGTATCTGTCGGAAAAGCAAATTTTCATTACATATCAGCGATAGGCAAGGACTGGGGAGAAAGGGAAATCGACACCATAGAGAAGGCTGATGAACAGATTCGTCGTCTCAGAAGTGCAAATAAACTTTGGGCATCCTTTGCGGCAATGGCAGGACTGTCCAACACACGTCCGACACAGGCGCAGGCTAAGCTTTTATCGGTGTGGATCAACGACTGGGGTTTCTCTGTTGACATGATATTTCTTGCGTATGAAGAGATGACAAACAACTGCCGCCGTCTTAGCTTTCCATACATGAACAAAGTTCTAGAATCTTGGCACAAAGACGGGATAAAAACACCGAAGGATCTCGAGGAATATAAAAAAGGCAAGCGCAGTGTACAAGGAACTGATGACAAGAGTATAAATTCTGCCCAAAATACAGAGTCGTCATATGACCTTGATGAGTTTAAAAAGCAGGCTCTTCATAAACCGATTGTTTATAACAAAAAGAAGAGCGACAGGTAAAGGGGAAGGGGATAAATACTATGAATTACAGTCGTCGTGTTTATAACAGAGCAGCCGCTGTTCTTGAAAAAAGGCGCTATCAAGCTGAGCATGACCAGCGTATGCACCGTCAGGAGGCTTATTCATCCATTCCCGAACTTGCCGCCATTGACAGAGAAATAGCATCTGCCGGAGCTGAAGTTATTAAGGCAATCGGAATGGGTGAAAATGCTCAGACGTTTATTGACGATTTATCAAGGAGGAATCTTGCGGCGCAAAAGCACAAAGAGGATATGCTCAAAGCCGCAGGCTATCCGAAGAACTACCTTGATGCAGATTATGTGTGCCCAAAATGCCGGGATACCGGATTTGTAAGCGGAGTTATGTGTGAGTGCTATAAAAAACTCCTGAGAGATACGGCGCTCGCGGAACTTAATGAGCTGTCGTTGGGGGACTGCTCAACATTTGAAAATTTCAGTCTTGATTATTATCCTGATACAAATGATGCCAACGGTGTGAATCCGAGACGGAAGATGAGCGAGATATTAAACTTCTGTAAAAGTTATGCCGAAGATTTTGATACGGACTCTTCGAGTTTGATTATGTGCGGAGCTACAGGACTGGGAAAGACTCATCTTTCCTTGGCAATAGCCAGGGTTGCGGTTGAGAAGGGATATGGTGTTATATACGGCTCGGCACAGAATCTTATGTCGCGTCTTGAGAAAGAGCGTTTTTCCAATCAACGGGATAATGAGTACGGCGGAAGCGAACAGGCTCTTCTCGAGTGCGATCTTCTGATTATCGATGATCTCGGTGCTGAGTTTTCAACACAGTTTACAGTATCGGCGCTTTATAATATAATCAACACCAGAATGATGAGCAGACTTCCTGTAATTATCAGCACAAATCTTATGCCGGATGAGCTTGAGAGAAAATACACTCAAAGGATAACATCACGGATAATAGGAAATTATATATCTTTGTTTTTCTGCGGAAAAGATATAAGACAGTTAAAGAATTCAGATTAGGAGTAAAAAATGGATATAATTCAATCACTGTGCAATCAATTCGGACTTCAGCACTGGCAGGTGGAAAACACTGTAAATCTGATTGATGAGGGCAATACGATACCATTCATTGCAAGATACCGCAAAGAAGCACACGGAACGCTTGACGATCAGGTTCTCAGAGAGCTTGCGGAACGTCTGGAATATCTGCGCAATCTTGACAAACGCAGGGAAGAGGTCAGTTCCGCCATAATCTCACAGGAGAAAATGACATCGGAGATAGAAAAAGCTCTTTCAGAAGCATCAACTCTTGCGGAGATAGAGGATATATACCGTCCTTTCCGTCCGAAACGTAGAACGAGGGCGTCAATCGCTAAGGAAAAGGGTCTTGAGCCGCTTGCGAATCTTATTTTCGAACAGAATGCAGATTCCCCGACTCCTTTTGAACTTGCGGAGGAATATGTAAATGCTGAAAACGGTGTCGAGACCGCACAGGATGCCGTGGCCGGAGCTATGGATATAATTGCTGAAAATATTTCTGATGATGCTGATATACGCCGCTATCTTCGTTCACTTTTCACAGTCAGCGGAGTGGTTCAGTCGAGGGCTGCCAACAGCGAGGCAGAGAGTGTATATACCATGTATTATGAATATGATGAGCCGGTAAACAAGATAGCCGGTCATCGTGTTCTCGCAATAGACAGAGGCGAAAAAGAAGGATTTCTGAAGGTCAGTGTCAGCGTTGATCCGGTGAAGGCTCATGATTTGATAAATAAGAGAATACTTCTCAATAATGGTTCCAAATGCACTGATACAGTGCGTGATGCCGGAGCGGATGCATATGAACGTCTGATTTTTCCGTCTGTTGAACGTGAGACAAGAAACGCTTTGACTGATAATGCGGTTGCGGCGGCTCTGAAAGTGTTCTATGTCAATCTTCGTGAGCTTCTTCTCCAACCTCCGGTCAAAGGGAAGAGAGCTCTCGGACTTGATCCGGGATACCGCACCGGATGCAAGGTGGCCGCTGTTGACGAGACGGGCAAGGTGCTTGACACCGGAGTTATCTATGTGACCCATTCCGAGGAGCAAAAGCTCAAAGCAAAGCAAACGGTCAAACATCTTATTGAAAAACACGGTATAGAGATTATTGCAATAGGAAACGGCACCGCCTCCAAAGAGACGGAAATATTTACTGCAGAGCTATTAAAAGAGATACCTAGAAAGGTTTCTTATATGGTCGTCAGTGAGGCAGGGGCGTCCGTGTATTCGGCGTCAAAGCTTGCTGCCGAGGAATTTCCTCAGTTTGATGTATCTCTCAGAAGTGCCGTTTCAATAGCCAGAAGACTTCAGGATCCGTTGGCGGAGCTGGTGAAGATTGATCCCAAAGCAATAGGTGTAGGTCAGTATCAGCACGATATGCCAAAAAAGGAACTCGGAGAAACTCTTGACGGTGCGGTTGAATACTGTGTCAATTCCGTCGGAGTTGATATCAACACCGCTTCGCCTTCTCTTCTTTCTCGTGTTGCGGGAATAAATTCGAGCGTAGCGAAAAATATTGTTTCATACAGGGAGGAAAACGGAGCATTTTCTTCCCGTGCCCAGCTCAAAAAGGTTCCAAAGCTCGGAGCCAAGGCGTTCGAACAGTGCGCAGGTTTTGTTCGTGTTCCGGAGAGTAAAAATGTTCTTGACAACACCGGTGTCCATCCGGAAAGCTACGACGCGGCAAAAGAGTTACTCCAGCTTTGCGGTTACTCAGTATCCGATGTTTCAAATGGTGATATAAGCTCCCTG
>SAMEA3663263__coassemble_272_pt1 | contig 14765 bp, 15 predicted proteins | sample SAMEA3663263__metabat2_low_PE_013 | metagenome-assembled genome bin SAMEA3663263 (sample SAMEA3663263) | pig gut metagenome | biome: pig gut; feature: pig-associated habitat; material: faeces | place: China | collected 2013 | reverse complement strand
ATATTTTGAAGCTACTTCTCTTTCTTTTTGGGTCACATCATTTTAACACATACAATCACCGAAAAAGGTTCTTCAGACTGTGTAGGTTTACAATATATGAAAATTCCCCGCAGAAAAACTGTTGCAAATAAACATTTTTAAAGATATACTTAGGTATACTATAACTATAAAAATAAGTCATAAATCCGAATGGAGAAAACTGTTGAAAAAATTTTTTGAAAAACACAGAGAACCGCTCATGCTCGCGCTGCGCTGCACCATCGCACTTATTCTTTTTCTGACAGCCGTCATAAATTACCGAAGACTTACTCAGCTCGATATGCGCGCGCTCGTCGAAAACGCAGGAAACGTTTTTACGGCAATAATAATAATTCTCGGCATATATGCGATAAAGTCCGTGCTGTTTATTATTCCCGCTTCCATGATTTATATTTCCGTCGGCATGGCTTTTTCGCCGTTAAGCGCAGTAGCGGTGAATTTCGCGGGAATTTTAATTGAGGTTTCGCTGACCTATCTGCTCGGCAGATTTCTCGGCGGTGACTACGTTGAGAAACGGCTGCGCGGAAAGCCTGCGGGTGAAAAGGTGCTCGCTCTGCAGGATAAGAAGAAGCTTTCAGCGCTTTTTGTCGTGCGTGTCCTGCCCGTGTTCCCCATTGATTTTGTCAGCCTGTTTCTCGGAGCGGCCAAGCTCCCGTTTTGGAAATATCTGTTGATATCCGTTGTCGGTATAATGCCGAGGGTAATACTCTTTACTATTCTCGGCGACACCATATACGATTACGTACCCATGCACCGCATTGTCCAGGTTATCATCTGCTGCATACCGCTCGCGGTGATATATTGGACAATAAAATACTTCCGCAAGCGCAAATCCACAGCATCAGTCGAGGACAGTGAACCGCAGACCTGAAACGCTTTTCCATAACAATAAATTCCAAAAACAAAATCCGGTTTTGGATATTGCTCCAAGACCGGATTTTTATTTGAGCTTTGTATCTTTAATTCGGGAGAAATCTCTTCACTCACTTCTTTTTTGCCTTGGGAATCAACACACAGGCGACTATGGCGACAACCGCGACAACTATTATAACAACAATCCATTTTGTGTTGTCGGTACTCTGTCCTGTGACAGGCACCTCTCCGACCCCGGCCGCAAAGGCGGAGATGGCGGCGGCACCCACGCTTATTATCATAATTGCCGCAAGAACTATTGCCACTATTCTCGTAATCATGCCTCGTTTTTGCATTTTTATTCTTCCTTTCTTAACTGTATCTTATTTCACGCCGAGTATCGTCTCCATGTCTGCACCTATTCTTTCCGAAAGCTTCCGCGCCTCCCCGGCGGCTGCCGCACAGGCTGTCACATATATCTTCAGCTTCGGCTCCGTACCTGACGGGCGCACTATCACCGAGTTGCCGCCCGGCAATGAATACGCGAGCACATTGGACTTTGGCAGATTGATTTTTGAAACCGCTCCGCTTTTTGTATCGAGAGTTTCCGACTTCTTATAGTCGGAAACCGCAAGCACCTCCATTCCGGCAACGCTTGCGGGCGCGTTGCCGCGAAGCTGAGCCATAATCGAGGTCATCTTCTCCATACCGCTCTCACCCTCAAAGGTAAAATTGAGAAGCAAATTGATATAAAAGCCGTATTTTTCATAAAGTGAGTTCATCACATCGGCAAGGGTTTTGCCCTGAGCCTTGTAGTGAGCGGCCATCTCGCATATCAGCAGTGACGCCACAACCGCATCCTTATCCCGCGCGTGAGTTCCTGAGAGATATCCGTAGCTCTCCTCCATGCCGAGTATAAACCTGTTTTCCTCACCGTTCTTTTCAAGATTTGTGATATATTCGCCGATATATTTGAAGCCCGTGAGCAGATCGGCAACCTCACAGCCATAGTCCGCAGCAACTCTCGCAACAAGAGGAGTTGTCACAAACGACTTTGTGATGACCGGTCTATCCGGGAGCGTTCCCGCCGCTTTCATTGATGAGAGAACATATTCCGTCAACAGAACGCCGACCTCATTTCCGCTCATCAGCTTATAATCGCCGCCGTCTTTGACAGCAATACCCACACGGTCGCAGTCCGGGTCGGTTGCGAGCAGGAGATCCGCGTCTGTGCCCTGAGCCAAATTCAAAGCCTCCTCAAAGGCCTGGCGTATTTCCGGATTCGGATAAGGGCAGGTCGGGAAGTTTCCGTCCGGGTTTTCCTGCGAGGGGACGACGGTCACGTCATCAAAACCTGCGCGGGAGAGCACCTCTCTGACCGGCTTGTTGCCCGTGCCGTTGAGCGGAGTATATATGAGCTTGATTCCGCTCTTTTTCGGGGCATCGGGATTAACCCTGCGTGAGAGCACACGAGAGTAAAACTCCTCGTTCACCGAGCTGTCAATATACTCTATAAGACCGCTCTCAAGCCCCTTGTCAAAGTCCATGCGGCGGACGCCGTCAAACATATCAACACGGCTTATGCACTCATAGGTCTTTGCCGCCTCCTCGTCCGTCATCTGATATCCCTCGGGGGAGTAGCACTTATATCCGTTATATTTGGCGGGGTTGTGGCTCGCCGTTATGATAATACCGGAACTGCAGGAGAGCTTGCGTACCGCAAAGGAGAGCATCGGCGTCGGCACAAGCTCCGGATAGATATACACCTTGACACCGTTTGCCGCAAGAACACCTGCCGCCTCTTTTGCGAAAAGCTCGGAATTAATTCTTGAATCATATGCTATCGCGACACCGGGGCTGTCATACTCGGAGTTGAGAAAATCCGCAAGACCCTGAGTCGCCTGGTTGACGGTATAGACATTCATTCTGTTTGTTCCGGCACCCAAAACTCCACGCAGTCCCGCCGTTCCAAATTCAAGCGAACGGTAAAATCTGTCTGAAATTTCCTCATCGTTTCCGCTTATTTTCAAAAGCTCCTCATGCAATGACCGGTCGTCACGGGTCTTTTCGCACCAGAGATCATAGAGTTCTTTGATTTCTTTTTTCATTATACAGCACTCCCTTTCCGTTGTTCGCCGCACAACAGGCTGTTTTATATATTATAGTACTTTTATATGTTTTCATCAACCTCTAAATATTTACCCTGCGTAAAAATTTTCCAAATTGCTCGGCAAAAACTTTGTGCTATTTGCAAAACAGCGTGTTTTCTTCGGCAAATCTGTGTTATAATATGTCGGCAACAAAGACTCAGGGAGAAATTATGGACAAGCAGAACAACAAATTTTCCGAAGGTTTGCGCGACGGAATACCCATTTGTCTGGGTTATCTTTCCGTGGCGTTCGCTTTCGGCATATTTTCGGTTGGAAGCGGACTATCCGTTTTGGAGACAGTGCTCATATCGATGACGAACGTCACCTCGGCGGGGCAGCTCGCCGCAGTACCCATAATCGCCGCGGGCGGCTCTCTTTTTGAGCTTGCCCTGACACAGTTTGTCATAAACCTGCGGTATTCGCTGATGTCGGTCTCGCTGTCACAGAAGCTCGGTTCGACAGTGCGCCTGATCGACAGGTTTCTCATCGCATTCGTCAACACAGATGAGGTCTTTGCCGTCGCCTCCGGAAAGAACGGAAACCTCGGCAGACGCTACCTCTACGGTCTGACGCTCACTCCTTATCTCGGATGGAGCTTAGGCACCCTCATAGGTGCGGTTGCGGGCAATATTCTGCCCGAAATCGTGGTATCGGCGCTCGGAATAGCGATATACGGAATGTTCCTCGCAATCATCATTCCGCCCGCCAAGAAGAGCCTCCCCACAGCTCTGTGTATTCTTTTTTCCGTCGCACTCAGCTGCGCATTCCGATATATCCCCGTGCTAAAGTCCGTTCCGGACGGTTTCGTCATAATAATATGCGCCGTTGCCGCGAGCGCTCTGTTCGCGATCGCCGCACCTGTAAAAGATGAAAAGGAGGGCACCGTCGATGAGCATATCGCTTAGCTTTGTCACAGGACTTCTTGTTGCGGCGGGAGTCACCTATCTCGTCCGCATGGTGCCTCTTGTGCTCGTCAAGAAAAAAATTCAAAACCGTTTTATCCGCTCATTTCTCTACTATGTTCCCTATGCCGTGCTCGGCGTCATGACCATCCCCGCCATCTTCTATTCCACCTCTTCGTTCACCTCAGCCGCAATCGGCTTTGTCGTCGCGGTAATACTCTCATATTTCGAGAGAAGCCTGCTGACAGTTGCGGCGGCATCCTGCGCGGCAGTTCTGATATCCGAAATCGTCATGTCGGTGTTATAGCCGCTTTTCAGCGCAAAAAATAATCCGCGAACACATTGACGTTCGCGGATTATTTTTTGACTATTCGTAATTTTTTAAAACCGTCTTATAAAATTCAACGGCGCTGCCTATCGCCTTTATGTCTATGTTCTCATCAGGACCGTGGACACTGGCAAACTGCTGATTGCTTATATCAATCGGTGCAAAGCGCAGGGTACACGGGCAGACATCGCTCATCCAGCGGGCATCTGTTCCGGCGGCGAGCACAAAAGGCGCAACTGCGGCATACGGGAACACTTCCGCGGCGCAGCGGCGGATATATTCATACTGCGGCAGCGACAAGTCCGCGCCCCGATGAAACTCATGACCATCCTCCGGCTCCGTGACCTCAAGGGAATATTTCTTGGCAAGTGCCCTGAATTTTTCCATATCTCTTTCGAGATCCTCCTCGTCCATATATCGGACAAGGGCGCTCGCCGAGCACTCATTATCCCTGGGCACCTCCCCCTTTTTCGACTCTATCGACCCGAAGGCACAGGTGGTTCCGAGCATTGCCGCGGCCTGCGGGCTTATCTTCGGAATAAGCTTTATAAGCAGCGGTGTCATGCACCAGAGGTTTCCGAACACCATACGCAGGGGAAAACTCATATAAGGTGCCAGCGCCTCAAACATCGCGCGAACCTGAGTGGGCATTTTGCAGGTAAACTTCATGCGGCTGACTTCGGCGATAAACTTTGAAACTCTGAGCACCGGGCTGTTTGAAACCCCGAGACCGGCACTGTCGCCCTGAACGGCGCGCACATTGACCCTGTGGTAACCCTTCTCATGCACGGCCATCATAGCGCACTTGCAGTCTATACCGCTCAACGGCGGTTCTATAATCCCGCCGCCCTCATCGAGAGCCAGCTCAAAGGTTATGCCCTGTGCTTTGAAATAGCTCACGGCCTCTTTTATTCCGTCACCAAAAATCTCCTCGTTGTGACCGGAGGCTATGTAGAGATTGCAGGGCGGGATATATCCGTCGCCGAGCAGCTCCTCCACCGCGGTGAACTCAGCGAACAGCGGTGTTTTTGTGTCCACGGTGCCTCTGCCCCAGACGACACCGTCATCAATCTCACCGAAAGGCTCGTGGCTCCACTCGCCCGCCGCAGGGACAACATCGTGATGCGACATGAGCAGGATATTCCTTGAGGTGTCCACGCCCTCTATCTTATACACCCAGCAGTCCTCGCTGAAATACTTTATCTCCGCGCGCTCATGGACAAGCGGAAACAGCTCCTTCATCACAGCTCTGAGCTTTGCGAACTCAGTGTCGTCATACACATCCTTTGAAGACACGGTTCTGCACTCTATCATTTTGACAAGCCTCTGCGCATAGAGAAGATTCTCCTCCTCGCTGTGCCACACCGGCTTTTCTCCTATCGGTCGGGCTTTTTTCCCGACTGCCGCAGCGCGCACCGCCAAAACCGCGATAAAAGCAACAATCAGCGCAAGCAGTGCAAGCAAAATATACAAAGCTTCCATATTAAAACCCCTTTCCACTGTTTCTTGCCTGAATTGTACCACATTGTTAAAGCCGGTTCAAGCATTTCAGAATGTCATGGGCGTTAAAATACCCCGATGGGACACATTCCTCCCACCGGGGTTTTTGTCAAGTATCTGTTGAACTTTTATCACAGGAACAGCGCCGCAAGGGCAGTGCTCACAATCATAATGAGAACATTGAGCGAATACTTTTCAAGGAAAGCACCGACAACAATATTAACGCAGGGCAAGAAAAGAATAATTTTCACGAAAACATTTGCTCCGCCCTTGCGGTATATCGTATACCACATTGCCAGCGCGTCATCCATGAGCGGATAGACGTTTGCGCACAGCGAAAATCCGAAATAGAAAAGTATGCAGTAGATGATAAACATCATGCTCGTAGTTGAGCCGAAAGTTATTTTTAAGGAGAACAGACCACTGTATCCCGCGAGCAGGAGGGGAATGCCTATGATGCTTGTGAACACGCCGGGGAGAAGGCAATAGAAGAAATTCCTCGCCTTGCCGTTTATAGTGTCGTGCTCAACATGTCCGCAGCCGTCCGTCATGCGGATATACTTGCCGCTCTCAACCGGTATGCCGAACACACGCCCGCACAGATGCTCAAAAAAGCCCTTGAGATACGCACCCGGAAAGGTCAGGAGCTTGCCGATAAGATAAATTACTGTTGATATCATATTTCGCTTCCTCCCGCTTCTGTGAATACTTCCTTGACAGTGAGCTTGCCGGCGAGACAGTCTGTAACACGGGTGCTGACATCATACCCGTAGCTCTGAAGCGTCTGCTCCACGGAATCATACAGATCGTCGTCCTTCGCCAGTCCCGCGCAGAGCGCTGCGGTGTTGAGGATACGCAGGTCGAGCGCTCCGTTGTAATAGGCAAACTGATAGGAGCTGTTCGCGCTCTCTGCGGCCTTCTTGTAGTCCCCTTTAAGCAGATAGACTATGGCCTGCTGGCGGTAGATTTCAGCATCGCCGTTGGAAATTTTAAGACCCTCCTCACAGGTTTTGAGAGCCTCGTCATACTCGCCCTTCTCCCACCGGAGATGTGCGCGCAGAGCGTACTCCGTATAATCTCCTGAGTCCGTCCCGGCCTGATTGTTCGCATCCGCGATATCCTCGCAGACCTCCTCCGCTTTTGCGAAGTCATCCAAAGCGAGATAGCTCATGAATTTGAGCTCATAGGCGGCCGAATAGTTCCTGTTCTGCGCAAGCATTTTATCCGAATATTCTATTACCTTGTCATAATCGCCGAGGTTATAATAATTCTCCGCAAGAATCGAGCCGTAAATGAGAATACTATCCGGAGACAGCTCCTCCATTTTAAGCAGGTGCTTGTTCTGCTCCTCATAGCCCTTGCCGGCAATGACCGCGGCATAGCACTTGTAATATTCGATATAGTGGTCACCTATGCCGTCCTCACCCTTATGGCTGTCAAGTTTCTTTATCAGGTCGTCATAGGGAACGTCCTTGGCTTCGGCAGTCTCATATTCTGAGAAATAGTCATATATCTTCTCCTGAGTTGTCAGGTAGAGATTATATTCCTTGACATACTTGCGCACGCTCAGGAAAATGGGGTTGGACATAACCTCGTCCTCTCCGACAGTCTGCACAAGATATCCGCCGGCGTCAACAGCCGAGGAATATTTTTCATAGATTTTTGCCGTCATTATAGTGGGCGCGTTGCCTAACGAGAACACACTTTGACCGCCGGTTATTTCGCTTATGGTCTTCGCAAAGGTTGTGTCACTGAAGGTGCTCGCAGTATCCTCAACCTGAGAGACGCTGTTGGCGGCGGCATTAACATAGCCGTTTCTCAGATGTATGTCCGCATCTATAAGAGGAAGCATCTGAGAGAAGTTGACCGCAAAAAGCAACAGGGCGCCGAAAGACACCAAAACACTGAGTACCGCGGCAAAAACGGAACCGGCTTTTATCTTTGTCTTGAGCATCGCCGTGCGGCACTCCGGGCAATAGTAGCTGCCTTCCTCACGCGGGTTCTTCTGGCACGAAACACACATCGAAGAATTATAGTCCTCCGAGACGCTTTGAGCCTCTGTTTCGGCATTGGCGACCGTCTCCTGATCATCGGGCTGCCTGTTATCAAATGTATCTGACAAAACAATACCTCCTGTCTGATATGAGTACTTTATCATTCTATCAGCTTTCAGTGAAAATTTCAAATAAAAACGGTCTTTGTTTACAAAATACTCACAAACATTAATTTTTTTGTTCTGCCAAAGCGTTTTTTTGCCGCTTTTCGGCAAAACTCTTGTCATAGGACTCAAAAAAAGATATAATTCAATCTGCACGGTCACGCGTGCAAATTGTAATTGTTGCAGGAGAAAAATATGCTTGAATTAAAAAATGTCTCCTTTTCTGTCGGAGACGGCAGTGAAAATCTCGAAATTATAGACAATATCAGTCTGACCATCGACGATGGACAATTTGTCGTTATCACAGGCCCAAACGGCGGCGGGAAATCCACGCTCGCGCGTCTGATAATGGGCATCGAGCAGCCCACAGGCGGTCAGATAATATTCAACGGCAACGATATAACACACATGAGCATAACCGAACGTGCAAAGCTCGGCGTCGGCTACGCATTTCAGCAGCCTCCCCGTTTCAAGGGGCTGACCGTGCGCCGGCTGCTCAGTCTCGCTCACGGCAGCGAGCTGCCCGAAGACGAGTGCTGCGCATATCTGACAAGCGTGGGGCTTTGCTCAAAGGAATATCTCAACAGGGAGGTTGACTCATCGCTCTCAGGCGGTGAGGTCAAGCGTGTTGAAATCGCCACGCTCATGGCACGCAGCCTGAAGCTTGCCATATTTGACGAACCTGAGGCCGGCATAGATCTCTGGAGTTTCGCCATGCTCGTTGAAAGCTTCCGTTCCATGTGTCAAAACCGATATGAAACAGTCATCGTCATCTCACATCAGGAGCGGATAATGCAGCTTGCGGACGAGATGATAGTGGTCGAAAAAGGGAAAATACGCACAAGAGGCTCCAAGGATGAGATATTTCCCAAGCTTCTCGATGAACTTGACGAGAGCTGTGATTTCAGAGGAAAGGAGAGCGGTGTAAAATGATTTCTTTTGAAAAGGACGATGCGGCTCTGCTTGAAGCCATAGCCGACCTTCACGGTGTTCCGCAAGGTGCATACAATATCCGAAAAAACGGTCAGGGGCTGTCACGCCGCTCAAGCGAGAATATAACCATCGAGCCCAAAACCGGAAAGCCGGGTATAAACATCTATATAAAGCCGTTCACCAAAAACGAAAGTGTGCATATACCCGTGATAATAACCCAGAGCGGTGTTGAGGATCTCGTATACAATGATTTCTATATAGGAGAGGGCGCCGATGTGCTCATTGTCGCAGGCTGCGGCATACACAACGGCGGCAGCAGCAAAACCGAGCATGACGGAATACACCGCTTCTTCATAGGCAAAAATGCAAAAATCAAATATGTTGAAAAGCACTACGGCGAGGGTGAAGGCACCGGTGAGAGGATTCTCAATCCCGTGACCGAGGTCACCATGGAGGACGGCTCCTACTGCGAGATGGAGATGGTTCAGCTTGCGGGCGTTGACTCCACCGTCCGCGAGACCGAGGCCAGTCTCGGCGCAGGTGCCAAAATGGTTATCACCGAAAGACTGCTCACACACGGCAAGCAGAAGGCCCGCTCCAACATGGTTGTGAACCTCAACGGGGCGGATTCCTCAGCTCAGATAATCTCACGCTCCGTTGCCAAAGATGAATCCGAACAAGTGTTTTATCCCAGAGCGGTCGGCAACACCGCTTGCCGTGCGCATGTCCAGTGCGATTCGATCATCATGGACAGTGCGAAAATCCGCTCCATCCCCGAAATCTCCGCAAATGACGCCGACGCACAGATAGTTCATGAGGCGGCTATCGGACGAATAAACAACGACCAGCTTCTCAAGCTCATGACTTTCGGGCTGACCGAAGAGGAGGCAGAAGAGGTCATTGTCAGCGGATTTTTAAAATAATTTGTGCAGGTTGGCAAAAAATACTTTGCAACGAAAAAAATATGTGTTATTATTGTGTTAATCTTTTAAGTAAGGAGAAGTGATTCATGGAAAGGACTTTTTTCTGTGCTAAAAGCAACGGTAAGCTGAATTATAAACGAACGATTCTTACCGGCTTTGGATTCATGGCAGCATCAATCGCCTGGGCGATTTATGACCCGTACATCACAAAAATCCTCAACAAGTTCCTCACAGAGTCGGCAATGGTAACCTCGTGGAGCCAAGCTCTTATCGACAGGTTCCCTGCGCTGCTTGACTTTGCGAAAGCGCAGGGTGAGGATGTCAGTCTCACCGGCGGCGGATTCACTCTTGTTCCTCTGTTCATCGGTATCATAATGACCTTTGATAACATCTTCGGCGTCATTTTTCAGCCGACATTCGGCAAGCTTTCAGACCGCTGCCACTCAAAACTCGGCAAGCGCCGTCCGTTCATCGTCTTCGGTGCACCCATATGCGCAGTTCTGTTTGCAATGATTCCTCTTATGAGCAATCTGCCGTCAGCCATGGTGTGCATTATCCTTTTCGTCTTTGTCATGTCGCTGTGGCGCGCGCCGGTTGTCGCGCTCATGCCTGACCTGACACCTCCCGAGCTTCGCAGCGAGGGCAATGCGGTTATCAACCTCATGGGCGGTCTGGGCGGACTCATCGGAATGATCGCCGGTACTATTGTAACTCTTGTCTTTAACATAACGCGCGGCAAGGGAACTTTCGAGGAGTTTGAAACCTTCCCCTATGTTTTCCTTATCGGTTCCGTTGTCATGGTAATAGGCATGCTCGTCCTCCTCTTCTTTGTCAAGGAACCCGACAGCAGACTTCAAGCTGTCTCCGAGGAGCGTCAGGCTCAGGATGCTGAAGCGAAACGCAAGGCAGAAAAAGAGGCCAAGAAAGCCGAAAAAGAAGCTCGCAAGAAAGAGAAGCTCACAACCGCTGAGCGTGTCAGCCTTATATTCATGCTCTGCGGCCTGTTCTTCCTCTTCTGCGGCACAAATGCAATAACCACCTTCTTTGCGCTCTTCGCAGCCGAAATTCTCGGCAAGACAACCGCCGAAGCTACCATAATGATGGCAGTTTTCGCTGTTTGCTCCGCAATCGCCGCATTGCCCGCAGGCTGGCTCGGCAAAAAGATCGGACGAAAGAAGACAATTCTTCTCGGTCTCGGCGTCTTTATGGCGGTCTTCGTTCTCTATCTCGCGACAAAGAATATGGGACTTATCTGGGTTGCCCTCGTTCTCGGCGGCGCCGCGAATATGTTCATCACCGTCAACACGCTTCCGCTTGTTCTTGAAATCGGCGGCATCGATAAGGTCGGCACCTTCACCGGATATTACTACACTGCCACCTTCTCGGCACAGATTGCTTCACCCATCATCTTCGGTATTATCCGCATGTTCTCCGGAACATACATGACCCTCTTCATCTACAGCCCCGTGTGCTTCGCTCTCGCGATTCTCTGCATCCTTGTGGTCCGCCACGGAGAGGCTATTCCCGATGAGGTTATCAAGCAGGTCAAGGAAGAAAATGAGGACTGATTAACAGGGTTTTCAAACGTCCTGCTCAGCACTTACATATGACAACCACAGCCGCACTACGCTGACAGCGTAATGCGGCTGTTAAGTTATATATTTTTTTGCAGTATCTTATTTCAGAAGCTTTTTTATCTGCGGGGCAAGCTTGAACTTCCAGCAGATAAGCATACCGAGAACCGCTCCGACCACGGCCTGAAGAATCTGATAGGGCAGCTTGAGCAGCGCATATTCCGGTGTGCTGTAAATGAAAGTCCTGCCGAGAGAGTAACCGACTACCATTATCACCGCACCTATCGCAACGCCGATACCGGACGCCAAAACAGGCTTTTTCTTTAGGATATAGTGTGAGCAGAGCGATATAACTACGGCCTGCAGACCGTGAGTAACGAGGGACACAAACATCGGCGTGGGATAGAAAAAGAAATCGCCGAGGAATGCGCCTATGCCGCCGACACAAAAGGCTGCAAACGGGTCAAGAATGATTGCCGCAGTGCAGATTATAATGTCATTGAGATAGAGGTGTCCGCCCGGAACCGGCACTCCGAAAGAACTCATTGCCACATTAAGCGCCATAAAAACAGCTGTTATGCACAGCCATAGCGTAGTCTTTTTTACTTGTGTTTTTTTCATTGTCAACATCTCCTTGAAGTTTTGTTGGGAATAGTATATAATCGCATTGGACTTATCAAAATAATCAAAACAGGAGAATTTAATAATACCAGATGAGATATCGTATTGAAAAGTCAAGTGAAAAGCCCGTTTACATTCAAATATACGAACAGCTCAGAAGCGATATTGTCCGCGGCGCTTATCCTTATAACGGCAGATTGCCCTCCAAAAGACTGCTTTCGGAGGAGCTCGGAGTGAGCGTTGTCACCGTTGAGCATACATACAGCCTGCTGTGCGATGAGGGCTATGCCGAGGCGAGAGAGCGCAGTGGATATTTTGTTTCATACAGGGAATCCGACAACTTCAATGTCATCGACTTTCAGCCGGCGCACAGGCTCGTTGAGGAAAATTCGGCGGAGCTCGCCAACGATTTTCCGTTTTCAGTGTTTGCAAAGACCATGCGCCGTGTTCTGAGCGAATACAGGGAAGCAATTCTTGTCAAAAGCCCCAACAGCGGCTGCCCGGAGCTGAAAGAAGCTCTTGTCCATTACCTTGCCAGGAGCCGCGGGATAAATGTTTCCCCGGAGCAGATAATCATCGGCTCCGGGGCTGAGTACTTGTATGGGCTTATCGTTCAGCTTCTCGGAAGGGAGAGGAAATACGCGATAGAAAACCCCTCCTATGAAAAAATCGGTATGGTATACGGAGCAAACGGTATCGACTGCGACCCGCTCATGCTCGGGCACGACGGCATACGCAGTGAGGAGCTGGCAAGAACCGACGCATCAGTGCTTCACATCTCGCCCTACCGCAGCTTCCCAAGCGGGGTAACCGCATCGGCCTCCAAGCGCAGAGAATATATAAACTGGGCATCGGCAGACGGCCGTTTTATCATCGAGGACGATTTTGAATCTGAATTTGCTCTCTCCTCCAAGCCGGAGGAAACGGTGTTCTCACTTTCCGAAAAGGACAACATCATCTATTTAAACACCTTTTCCAAGACGATTGCTCCGTCAATACGCATAGGTTACATGGTTCTGCCGCATGGAATGACCGAGCTTTTTGCCGAAAAAGTAGGCTTCTACTCCTGCACGGTTCCGACCTTTGAGCAGTATGTCCTTGCCGAGTTTATTCAAAGCGGCGATTTTGAGCGTCACATAAACCGGGTGCGCAGAAGAAAACGAAAATTGCTGACACAGCCTTAAACTTCTGAGAGAAAAGTCCTTTTAAATTGTCTAATAAATGAAGGGTTAAGATTGCAATCATCCCCTTAAGGAGGCTGTGCATGGATAACGGAACTGAAAGCTATCGGCGTTTTCTCAGCGGCGATAACAGCGCCCTTGCGGAAATAATAGAGGAATATAAGGATGGTCTGATTCTGTTTATAAACGGCTATGTGAAAAATCTTCATACCGCCGAGGAGTTGACGGAAGAGACTTTTTTCAGACTCGTCGTCAAAAGACCCGGATTCTCAGGTAACAGTTCTTTCAAAACCTGGCTGTATGCCGTGGGAAGAAATCTCGCTCTGAATTTTTTAAAGCACAGAGCCAGGGAGGCGCCGCTCACCGATGAAGCCACGAAGGTTTTCTCGGAGCAGAATGACGTCTTTGAAAGACAGTATCTGCTCGCTGAGCAGAAGCTGACGGTTCAGAAAGCTCTTTCCGCACTGCCCGCTCAATATGCCGAAGTTTTGCATCTTGTGTTTTTTGAGGGTTTCAAAAATGCGGATGCGTCAAAAATCATGCACAAAAGCACACGCCAGATCGAAAATCTCGTCTATCGGGCGAAGCTGGCATTGAAAGAAGAGCTCGAAAAGGAGGGCTTCACCTATGAAAACATCTGAAGAGATGGCAAGGGACATTTTAAACAGACACGATGAATATAAGAAAAAGCGCTCCACCGCGGTGAAGCGGAGTGTAACGGCAATAGCCTGTCTGTGCATATGCGCGGTTTCGGTTGTTTTTGCGCTCGGCAAATCCGGCAAAATCGGCACAAGACCTGACGGCAATACCTCCGCCGAAACTGCCGAAAAAACCGAAAAAAGCGGAATATATATCGAAAAGGTAAAAATTCCAAAATCAGACAGTTCTTCAACTGCGGATATGCTCGGCTTAATTGTATATGACGGAAAAATTTATACCCAGTCGGGCTATTTCTGCGGCGGCGAGGAACTGCCGCTTGCGGAAGAATATATCGGATACTCCGACGGCAACATAGACGAATGGTCGGACAGCAGTGACTATAAGAAATACCTTTCGGGGACAGTCTGCGGAGATGTTTATACCATTAAGGGCTATGACAGCGATTTCAGAATCTGTATTTCAGAAGACGGAAAAAATATAGATGAAGTTTTTGAACGTCTTAACGGAGTTACCTTGAAAACAGGTGAGGATTTATTCGGAGAAAAAAGGCTCTCGCTGAAAGACGGCTACACTGACATTCGGGCTGTGCCGTGGAAACACGGTGCCAAAGGAGAACACAAAGCTCTTGATGTGCCGGAAAATACCGTTTCAAAATTCGTTGATGCACTCTGCGTCTCGCCTTTTGTCGAGGATAAGACTTTTGATTTTGACAGCACGGGAAGCGTAGCGCTGTTCTTCAAAAAGAAGAACGAAAGCGTCGTGGGGATATTGCTGTACGAAAACGGCTACGCCCAATATCTTTCTTACTCTGCGCCCGGCGATGTCTATGTAAAAATCAGCGACCCTGTTTACAAAGAGCTTTTTAATGCTGCGATGAACTAGTTTACCACAAAACATTCACCCCGACGGATATCCGTCGGGGTGAATGTTTTAAAATCAGTTGT
>SAMEA3663263__coassemble_268_pt1 | contig 14845 bp, 9 predicted proteins | sample SAMEA3663263__metabat2_low_PE_013 | metagenome-assembled genome bin SAMEA3663263 (sample SAMEA3663263) | pig gut metagenome | biome: pig gut; feature: pig-associated habitat; material: faeces | place: China | collected 2013 | reverse complement strand
TCCGTCTCCGATATTGCTGTTTTTGACCTCGACAAAGTTGCCGACATGCGCGCCTGCTCCTATCACGCTTCCGGGTCTGACACGCACGAACGGACCGATATCCGCACCGTCAAGGATTCTGGAGGAATAGCACACGGAGCTGTTGAAAGAGACATTGTTGCCGATAACGCTGTCCTCCACAAGTGACGAGGGACCGATCATGCAGCCCTCACCGATCACGCTGCTGCCTTTTACCGTGGTGTTCGGCATGATAACCGTGTCAGCACCTATCTGAGCGCCGGGGCAGATGATAACTCCGTCCGCGCAGGGAATGGAAACGCCGTTTTTCATATGCTTTTCAAGCTCACGCTTTCTGGCAAGCTCGTTGAGCTCAAGAAGCTGAACACGGTCGTTGGCGCCGAGAATAATGTCAGAGCACGGGGCCGTATATGAACCCGCTCTGAGTCCCATTTTCTTTATCTCTTCAAGCGCATCGGTGAGATAAAACTCTTTTTTTGTATTTTCGCCGTATCTGCGCTGCCTGTCAAGCTCGCCCAAAGCCGCCAGGAGCGCACCTGATTCAAACCAGTAGGCACCGGAGTTGACCTCGTGAACACTCAATTCCTCGGCGGAGGCATCGCGCTGCTCCACTATTTTTGACACGGAGCCGTCCGCTCCGCGGATTATCCTTCCGTAACCGGTCGGATCGTCAATCTCGGCGGAGATAACGGTGACGGCGTTGCCCTGTTCGGAATGTTGGGCGAGGGACTGACTGACGGTCTGAGCGTCAATAAAGGGCGCGTCTCCGTTGAGAACGATAACATCGCCGCCGTTCTTTTCGATAAAATCCCGCGCCTGCATAACGGCGTGACCCGTGCCGAGCCGCTCGGACTGGAGCGCAGTCTCACAGGTTGTGCCCAAATGCTCCTCAAGAAACTCGGCGCCGAAACCCTTGATAACGCAGATATCTTCAATGCCGCTGTCGCGCACGGCCTTTATCACCCAGTCTATCATAGGTGAAAAAAGAACCTGCGTAAGAGCCTTCGGCTTTTTGCTCTTCATTCTTGTCCCCTCGCCCGCGGCGAGGATGACGGCAGATTTTTTATTCATAAAAACAGTTATCCTTTCTGAAAACTTTTTCAACTTATATTATGACAGAAAACAGGCAAAATTACAAGCGCATTATCACTAATATCAACGGTGTTATAATCATAACGAAAGAACAGGGAGCGATACAGACATTTTTCCCTACGGGGTTAACGCTATTTTGCAGGTTGGATTTTTGACAGCGGACTATTCATGGTGAGGCCATACTGTCTAAAGCTAATACTTAAATCGGGTACATACGCAGGTGAGACCTCTTTAGTCATTTAATGTCTATTCGACACCTCATCTGTCAAGGCTGCGCCGTGTTATCAAGGGTAAGGCTTAAAGCTATTCACTGAATTTGAAATCCACCGTCTGACGTCTAATGCCTACATATCTAACATCTTAAATGGTAAATCTATACAAAAGCAAAGTTTTGGTTATCGGCTATTTTATTGTAAAAATGTATGGCAATTTTTGTTCGCATCTGCTATAATTATTTGAAGCGAAGGTGTCGCCTATTTTTCGGACAACCTTCTTCGCGGTTAAAAACAAAATTACGGAGGTATATCAATGGCTAACAAGTATGTTTACCTGTTCAGCGAAGGTAACAAAGACATGAGAAATCTCCTCGGCGGTAAGGGTGCAAACCTTGCTGAGATGACTTCTCTCGGTCTTCCCGTTCCCCAGGGCTTCACAATCACCACTGAGGCCTGCACAAAGTATTATGAAGACGGCAGAAAGATCAACGATGAGATACAGGCCGAAATCATGGAGTACATCGTCAAGATGGAAGGCGTTACCGGCAAGAAGTTCGGTGACAAGGAGAATCCGCTTCTCGTTTCCGTCCGTTCCGGCGCGCGCGCATCCATGCCCGGCATGATGGACACCATCCTCAACCTCGGTCTTAATGAGGACGTTGTCGAAGCTATTTCCGCAAAGAGCGGCAATCCCCGTTGGGCTTGGGACTGCTACAGAAGATTCATTCAGATGTATTCCGACGTTGTTATGGAAGTCGGCAAGAAATATTTTGAAGAGCTCATCGATGAGATGAAGGCTGAAAAGGGCGTTACCCAGGACGTTGAGCTTGATGCTGACGATCTCAAAAAGCTTGCCGGTCAGTTCAAGGATGAGTACAAGGCAAAGATCGGCAAGGATTTCCCCTCCGATCCCAAAGAGCAGCTCATGGGTGCTGTCGAGGCTGTTTTCCGTTCATGGGATAACCCCCGTGCAAACGTATACCGCCGTGACAATGATATTCCCTATTCATGGGGCACAGCAGTCAACGTTCAGATGATGGCTTTCGGCAACATGGGCGACAATTGCGGAACAGGCGTTGCCTTCACCCGTGACCCCGCTACCGGCGAAAAGGGTCTTATGGGCGAGTTCCTCACAAACGCACAGGGCGAGGACGTTGTCGCAGGTGTCCGTACTCCCATGCCGATAGCCGAAATGGCTGAAAAGTTCCCCTCAGCTTTCGCAGAGTTCAATAAGGTCTGCGCTATCCTTGAGGATCATTACAGAGATATGCAGGATATGGAGTTCACCGTTGAGGACGGCAAGCTCTATATGCTTCAGACAAGAAACGGCAAGAGAACCGCAAAGGCTGCTCTCAAGATTGCCTGCGACCTCGTTGACGAGGGTATGATCGACAAGAAGCAGGCAGTTGCCATGATCGATCCCAGAAACCTCGACACACTTCTTCATCCCCAGTTTGATGCCAAGGCTCTCAAGGCAGCAACTCCCGCCGGCAAGGGTCTCGGTGCTTCCCCCGGAGCTGCATGCGGCAAGATTGTTTTCACCGCAGAGGATGCTGTTAAGTGGGACGAGAGAGGCGAGAAGGTTGTTCTTGTCCGTCTTGAGACCTCTCCCGAGGACATCACAGGCATGAAGGCCTCGCAGGGTATTCTTACAGTGCGCGGCGGCATGACCTCACACGCAGCTGTTGTTGCCCGCGGTATGGGCACCTGCTGTGTCTCCGGCTGCGGCGACATCAACATGGACGAAGAGAACAAGAGATTCACTCTGGCAGGCAAGACCTACCACGAGGGTGACTATATTTCAATCGACGGTTCAACCGGTAACATCTATGACGGTATAATCCCGACCGTTGACGCGGAGATCGCAGGCGAGTTCGGTCGCATCATGGCATGGGCTGACGAGTTCAGAACCCTCAAGGTTCGCACCAACGCCGACACACCCGCAGACGCTAAGAAAGCCCGTGAGCTGGGCGCCGAGGGTATCGGTCTTTGCCGCACAGAGCACATGTTCTTTGAGGCAGACAGAATCGCCGCTTTCCGTGAGATGATCTGCGCGGACAGCGTTGAGGACAGAGAGGCTGCTCTTGCAAAGATTCTTCCTTATCAGCAGGGCGACTTTGAGGCTCTCTATGAGGCTCTTGAGGGCAACCCGGTAACCATCCGTTTCCTTGATCCGCCTCTCCATGAGTTTGTTCCCACTGAGGAGGCAGACATCAAGGCTCTCGCGGACGCACAGGGCAAGAGCGTTGAGGATATCAAGGCTCTCATCGCCTCCCTCCACGAGTTTAACCCGATGATGGGTCACAGAGGCTGCCGCCTGACTGTCACCTATCCCGAGATTGCGGCAATGCAGACAACCGCTGTTATCCGCGCCGCTGTCAATGTTCAGAAGAAGCATCCCGATTGGACAATCGTTCCCGAGATTATGATTCCGCTTGTCGGCGAGGTTAAAGAACTCAAGCTTGTTAAGGATATCGTTGTTAAGACCGCTGATGCTGAAATCGCTGCATCAGGCATCGACCTCAAGTATGAAGTCGGCACAATGATTGAGATTCCGAGAGCGGCGCTCACCGCTGATGAGATTGCAACGGAAGCTGAGTTCTTCTGCTTCGGCACAAACGATCTTACTCAGATGACCTTCGGCTTCAGCCGTGATGATGCCGGTAAGTTCCTCAATGCTTACTATGACACCAAGATCTATGAGTTCGATCCCTTTGCGAAGCTTGACCAGAAGGGCGTCGGCAAGCTCATGGAGATGTCCGTCAAGATGGGCAAGGCAGTCCGCCCGACAATGCATTGCGGAATCTGCGGCGAGCACGGCGGAGATCCGTCTTCTGTCGAGTTCTGCCACAAGATCGGTCTTGACTATGTTTCCTGCTCACCCTTCCGTGTGCCGATCGCACGCCTTGCCGCTGCTCAGGCAGCAATTAAGGGATGAAGGAAATGAGCTGAACCCTAGTAACATCAAGGGTTTCGCGACTTATCCTACACGAGTTGTAGCTGTATAACAGCTATTAAATAAGCAATCAGCTCCCCGTATCCGAATGGATATGGGGAGTTTTTGTGTTTTGCTATTTGAGTTTTATAGCTCATAGATAAACTTGATATTAATTTATTGTAACTGTACGTGAATAATAATAAATTTAAAATAAAACTTCCAAAAATAATATTTCAAAAGACTTTTTGAGATTTTTTCGTAAAAGTATTGACTAAAATGGTAGAAGGTGAGTATAATATAAACAAAGGAGTGTTTGCTATGTTAGTTATGTTTAGATTCAAAAACTACGGGCCATTTAAAGATGAAGTTGTTTTTGATATGAGGGCAATTAAATCTTATAAGGAACATCCATACAATTTAATTATTCAAGATAAGAGTGACGATTTGTTAAAAATTGCTTCTATTTACGGTGCGAATGCAAGCGGAAAAACAAGCTTCATGCATGCATATAGATCTTTTCGTGATATTACATGCAACTCGTTTCAAAAAAACAATAAGGATAAAACGGAAAGTTTTTTAAAACAAAAATTTTCCCCATTTCTTTTTGATGAATCTTCGTATGATGAAAATACTGAGTTTGAAGCAATTTATCGAGTAAATGATTATGAATATAAATACGGATTTATCTACAATGCAAATGAAATTGTTTATGAGTGGCTATATAGGACATCTATTAACAGCAATAGACAAAGCATTATTTTTGAAAGAGATGCTGATAAAATAGAATTGGGTTCTTCTGTAAAAAAAACATGCGAAAAATATGTTTCTAATATTGATTCAGATGTTTTAGCATTGTCTTTTTTCAGCAGTTTAAAATTAAGAACAAATTCATTTACAGATGTTATTGATTGTATTGTTTCAATTCTGCCAATTTCTTTTTCTTGCGATGGACAATCTAATTTTATGTTAGATTTGTATTTTCAGCAATCTTTTAATGAACAAGAAAAGCCAAAACTTTTGTCTTTTCTTAACGCAATTGATGTCGGAATTAAAGATGTTGAGGTTGAGAAAAACAAAAAGGATGTTGTGGTTTATACTTACCATACAGATAAGGAAAATAATAGATATAAAGTTCCATTGGATATAGAGTCAGATGGAACAAAGAGAGCAATTGCAACCTATTCGTTATTTAGATCTGCTGTTATTTTTGATAAAGGTCTTATTCTTGATGAATTTAATAATCAGTTGCATCCATTACTACAAAAATATCTTATTAATTTGTTTAACGAGGGTAGCACAAAAGCACAATTAATCTATACAACTCATGATACAACTCTTTTAGACAGACAGTTTATGCGTAGAGACCAAATTTGGTTTGTAAATAAAAATGAATTTGGGGAGTCTTCAGTTTATTCTTTAGCAGAGTATAAAATTAGAAACGATAAATCATTTGGTAAAGATTATTTAGGTGGAATTTATGGTGGTATTCCAATTTTGAAAGATTTTTCCTTTAAGGAGGAAAACTAGAATGGGTACGGACGATATTTTTAAAAAGAAAAGAGAAAAATTAGAGAGACGAAAAAAGGAATTGAAAGATCCAACTCCTAATTCCTTTTTGATTGTTTCTGAAGGAACAAAAACAGAACCATATTATTTTGATGGGCTTGCAAAGTATATTAATGAAAAATATGGGAACGGAGTTGATGTTGAAAAACCATTGATTGATACATCTGGAGAAGGAAGATGTACAGTAAGTCTCGTTGAAGAAACAGAAAAAATTGTTGCTTGTTCAAAAATAATATACAGTCAAATATGGGTAGTGTTTGACAAGGATGATTTTAACGATTTTGATGATGCTATAGAATTAGGAAAAAGAAAAGGATATAATATTGCATGGAGCAACCAATCGTTTGAGTATTGGATATATCTTCATTTTAATTTTTCTGATTCAGCTTTACATAGAGACGATTGGGTTAAAAAGTTAGATGCCATTTTCAAGGACTATAAAATAGACGAAAATGGGTATGAAAAGAATAATTCCGATATATTCAATATTGCTACTACAAAGGGCAGTTTAAAGTTTGCAATCCAAAGTGCTTTTCGAATAAACGATAATTATGATTCAAGTCAAAAACCATCTCAATGCGACCCATGTACAAATGTACACAGATTAGTGCTTGAACTTGAACCATATATATCAGAATTATTGTTATAAAAATTGGCTATATAGAAAGAGAGAAAAATATGATATTATCAGACAAAACATTAACAAAAATGCTTGAGGAGAAAACACTTGTTGTTGAGCCTATTGAAGAAGGACAGATTCAACCTGCAAGTATAGATATAAGATTAGGAAATACTTTCAGTATCGTAGAAGATACATCAACGGGCATTATAAATTTAGAAAATGAAATTAAATACAAAACAATAACAAGTGATTCATATATATTGTTACCTAATCAGTTTGTGTTAGCAACAACAATGGAATATTTTGATTTGCCTGATGATTTAACTGCATTTGTTGAAGGTAGAAGTTCTTTAGGTAGAATGGGCTTGTTTATTCAAAATGCAGGTTGGGTTGACCCCGGATTCAAGGGTGAAATCACACTTGAACTTTATAATGCAAACAGATGCGCTATTGAATTAAAAGCGGGCAGAAGAGTCGGTCAGCTTGTTTTTGCAAAAATGGACGATACAGCACTTAATCCGTATAATGGCAAGTACCAAGGTCAGCGTGGAGCAACAGGCTCAAGAGTGTTTATGGATAAGGAAATTAGGTGATTGAATTCCTACATTTCCTCGTTGCTGGACAGGCAGCTATCAAGGAAGGCTAATAAGTCTATCTATCGCCTGACAGCTTAATTTGAAACGAATCCCCCTGTCGATTTCGGCAGGGGGATTTTTGTGATTATACAACTAATTAAGAGTAAATCTTAATTTTAAAGTTTATCTACATATATGCTATTTATGTTTTATGTTCGGAAATGCATCTGCAAAAACAGAGGTAAACGATGCAAATAAAGACACTTTTTAACCCGATGAAGTTCTTTTCCCTTCGGTGTACATATGCTATAATGAATTTAATAAACAAATATAACTGAATAATTACGGCGTTCGGTGTATCCAAGGGATACCCCTTATTTTAATAATCATAGCAGCAAAAATTCTTAAAAAACAGGAGGATTTTTCATGAGCATAATTAAAACCGCAATTGCACTGTTTTTATCAGTTGCCATGTTTATTTTAAACGGCATAGGTTCTCTCCTGCCGGGCTTCATTCCTGAAGCAAAATCGGCAAGCGAGCTTGAAGAACTGGCCGATATTTTCGACGAATACCCTCTTGCAGATGAGGTCGTTGTTGTTCGCAGTTCAAAGCTCACCAAGGATGAGCGGGCGGCAGTAACCTGCCTTCAGGGACTTGTCGGCAGAACAGAGGCCTCAATTTTTATCAACTACGGTTATGATTCCAAAACAGAACTCAGAGACCTTGAGAACGCGGGCTGCAAGCTGCTCTATACGGATGCAGACGGAAAAGAGTGGTCTCTGGAAAATCTCATCCCGCGCTATGCTTCTCACATCAAAGACAACGGCTATGTGCTTTTCACGGACTCCAATACCCATGCGCAAATCAACATGGCCTTTAATTTCGCAACGGTTTATGGCTGGCTTGCCGTGCCCCAATCGGCAGAGGGCATAGTCAAGGCTCTCGGAATGGAAAAGCGTGAGGATCTCACCGATGACGAGCTGGATTTTAATTATCAGCGTGATTTCTACAACAAACACAAGGATGAATTCCGAAAGGATGCGCTTGTTCACCTTTACAGCTATGCGTCCGGTCTTAGGGATCTTGCTGTTCAACAAAGAATTTTCATCACATATGTCGAGGATGACGACTATATCGGCAGAACATTCCGTGACCAGATACTGAATGACCTTGAGCCGGCGTCGGTGGTGCTCGGGTGGTGCAAATATGAAGTTAAGTTTACGGAATCCGTTTCCTCGTTCGGTCACTATGTGATTCCCTCCGACCACAGCTTCAATGCAAGCATCCTCATCTGCAACCAAATTGAAACAGGCAGTCTCGGCAGAGAGTCTGAGACAGTTGAGCTTGACCCGGCAAAGCACTATGTTGCAATTGTTTACAGCGATGGCGACAACGCGCAGTGGATTTCAAACGGCTACAAAGAGTTTTACACATGGCAAAGCTACGATATAGATACGCCGATAACGTGGACTTTTGCACCGCAGATGAGCGAATTTTCTCCCACGGCTGTAAACAAAGCTTTGGATAATCTCGGTGAAGATTCGTTCATAACGGGACCCTCCGGCGCGGGCTACGCAAGAATTTCAAAGATGGCCGCCAAGGAGCTTGAAGCATATTCCGATCTGACGGCGGCCGCCATGCTCAGAACGGGAATGACGACAATGACTCTGTTGGACACTAAACCCAGTTTTCTGACGAATTCTCTGTTTGCCAACAAGCTCAAATACTTTGCGAGATATGATAATATTCACGGCGGAATCATACAGATGGACCCCGACAGATATTCCTCAGGTGAGGGCAGGGTTTACTTTGTCAACGATAAGCCTTTTGTCTCAGTGCGGCTTTCGCTGTGGCACCCCAGCGGCAACGCCAATGAAGTGACACAGGAGTGGCTCAGGGAACAGGCGGAAATTGTCAACGGCTATCCTGCGGACATCGGCTCCATTAACGGCTATACTGTTATCAACGTTCACCCGTGGACGGTGGGTCCCGATGACCTGGCGTATTTTATCAGTCAGCTCGATGACGGAGTTGAGGTTATTTCGGCGGATGACATGATTGCGGCTCTGACCGCAAACATTCCTCACAAATACGCGACTCCGGAAAACGGCTGATGACAAATCTGCAAACACAGTTTTGACAGTCAAAAAACTCTGGTTGTTGAGAAATCTTCAATCGGAGGTTTTCAGCATCTTTACCCATATTGTGAAAATATCTGACGGTTTCATTCTTGTACGAAATGCAAATAAATAATTGACATATTGCTTTAATTTATGTATAATTCACTCAACAAGTATAAACGGCGGCATAGGACAATACTTATTTAAAAGCATTATTTTATGCAGAAGCTTGAGGAGGGCATACATGAATAAAACAGTGAAAAGGCTTTGCTGTATTTTGATGGTTGTGATTTTCGCAGTCCCGTCTGTTCTTGTTGTTTCGGCGGCCGAACAGGATATCGACTATGTTATCGGCAACCCATATGAGCAGGTCGATTGGGACACTTGGGGTGCATATAAAACACAGCTTCATTGCCACACCGATGCCAGTGACGGCGCAAACTCCATTGCTGAAACCGTAGAAGCTTATTATGCGGCGGGTTATGATATTCTTGCCATAACTGACCATATGACCCTCGGCGTTCAGTGGGATGAAACTCCCGAGCTGGTCTCTATCATGCGCCTTGTCAAGAAAGACAGAACCGGTTTCAGAGAAATCGTTCCTCTCACGAGTGAAAGACGTGAAGAGATTATGGCGGGTGCGGATAGAAACGGCAGGGGAATGCTTGAAGTCACAACGGGCATCGAGCTCAACGGTGCCGTTCCCCGCAACAGTCATATAAACGGCTATTTCTCCGACTACGGTCAGGGACTTATAGGAATAGACGGGGATTATGAAACCCCCGCGGCGGAGGTTGAGAAGCGCGGCGGAATAACTTTCCTTGACCATCTCGGTGACTACACCGGCGCGTATAAAGAGGGAAAAGAGAGCGAATCCACATCTGATAAATGGGTAAGAAAATTCTCAAGAATCTTCCTCGACTATTCTTCTTGTGTCGGCACGGGTATCAACAGCGGTGAGGATATCCAGACCAAAAATGACAGAATCCTTTATGATGAGATACTTCAGAAAACCATTCCCTACGGCGTAGTTCCGTGGAGCTTCTGCTTCAGCGATTCCCATGCCGACAGTCAGGTTGACCGCGCGTTCACCGTTCATATGATGCCGGAGCTTGCGGTTGACGAGCTTCGCACAAGCATGGAGGAGGGTACCTTCTTCTCCGTCAGCCGCCACGCGAGAACGGAAATCGGTGAGAATTTTGTGGGCGAGGGTCCTGTTCCGACCGTCAACAGAATTGCCGTTGACGAAAAAGAGGACACCATTACTCTCACAGCCGAGAACTATGATGAAATAGTTTGGGTGGCAAACGGTGAAATAATCGCAAAGGGCGCAAGCATAGACCTTGACGATTATTCGGATTCAATCACCTGCTATGTCAGAGCATATCTCACAGGCCCCGGCGGAATCTGCTATGTCCAGCCTTTCACCGTAAGCGTTCCCGGTGTTGAGCTTGAAAAAGAGGTCATCAGACCGGTTTACAATTATTCCTATATCATCAGAAGGGTTGTCACTCTACTTGATAAGTATGTTTTCCCGGAGGATTCGCTTATAAGACGCGGCTGGAATTTCCTTGTTTCGGACTGGGGATTCACAGTTTAAGCAAGCAAGAAAAATGCCGGCTGACAGAGCCGGCATTTTATACTCAATAAAACAGTTGTAATTTATGTTTTTAAGCATTATAATATAATTAACGTTGAAAATATTTTATTAGGAGGAAATATTGTGAGCCAAGAAATGCAAAGAACCTATGTTCCTTTCAAGGACTGGAAAGAAAAGTCCGCGCAAACCGAATATACTGAAAGCACGCCCCTGCTTGCTTCGGACGGTACGCTGCTTGCAAAGGGCTGGGCCAGGCACAATGTTTTTGATTATGACAGAACCCGTGTGAAAGCAGGAGCCATAAGCAAGAAGGAATGGGACTTCTATCAGATTTCCGACGGCAACTATATGCTTCAGCTCAGCTTTGCCAATATCACTATCGGAGGCTATGTGGCCGCAAAGTTTCTCGACCTGAAAAACGGAAAAATTATCACTGATGCTACCCAGCTTTTCCTCGGCGGAAAAAACAAGCATGTTCCGCCTCCGAAGGGAGATGTCCCAAATCGCTTCAAAGATAAAATCGGCCCTGCGGAATTTGACTTTGACACAAAAGAAACAACCAGAACTCTCTGGTTCAAAATGCCACTCAAAGGCAAAACTGTTGAATGCAAGTTCAGCATGGATATTATGCCGGGGCTTGAAAACATCACAACCGTTTTGCCGTTTGACGGTGACAGCACGAAATATTTCATGACAACCAAGCAAAACTGCATGCCGTGTGAAGGTGTTTTCAAATACGGTGACGATGTTTATGAATTTTCAAAAGAGAACACTTTCTGTGCCCTCGACTGGGGCCGCGTAAATACCCCGCACCGCATGGTCTGGTACTGGGGCAACGGGTCTACATATCTCACTGATGAAAACGGAGAAAAACACCTTTTCGGATTTGAAATCACCTGGGCGATAGGCAACGAAAGCAACGCGACTGAAACATGTCTGTTCTATGACGGCAAGGCTCACAAGTTCGGTGCTGTTGACGTGGAAGTGTTTCCGAAGCCTGACAAATATATGGAGCCATGGAAATTCGTTTCAGAGGATGGCAGATTTAACCTGACGATGAAACCGACATTCGATCACCACTCGGATTTGAATCTCGGCATTCTGAGAATGCATTCCCATCAGGTACACGGGCTGTGGAGCGGCGATGTAACGCTCGATGACGGCACAAAGCTTGAAATAAAAGATATGTATGCCTTCTGTGAATATGTTGAAAACAAGTGGTAATATAGGTTAACCGACATAACGGCTGCCGCATTCAATCTGAATGTGGCAGCTTTTTTAATGTAAAACTATAAATTTTGATGTTGGATAACGGCAATTAGCTTTTGTCCCGTCAGGTTACATTTAAGCGGAAAACAGATATCCACGTAAGGAGATTCACAAATCAACCGCACAAAACGCAAAGCCATTTTTAGCCATGTTTTTTATTTCAAAAGTATATGTAATATGCGGCATTGTAACATGCAGATGATTTTATCAAGATTCACTCCCCTAACCGTCAGATTAAGCGGAGCATTATGTCAGCAGTGTCAAAGCAAAGACGCAGAGGCATGCTCTTTGGGTTGCAACCGACTTCTATTTTAATCTCTGGTCAAACAACCATTCATCCCATTTTTCATTCTTATAGAATTTGCCCGACATTTTGTGACCGGACTTTTCCCAACGGGTATATTTTATGTCCGCACCCAGTTTACTCAGCTCATCGGCGCAGTAATCATCGCAGTCTATCAGCACGTTTGTGTCATCCGCTGAATGGGCAATCCAAAGGGGCACATCTTTGATTCGCGAAAGATCGGCCTGTGATGTTTTCGAGCCCACAAGCAAACCCATAACGGGGATGCCGCAGGCGAAAAATTCGGGATAATCCCAAATAAGCTGCCACACGCAGCCGCCTCCGAAAGAGGTGCCGACAAGATAGATTCTGTCCCTGTCGATATTGTCGTGTTCTTCAGCCAGCTTTTCCGTCAGAGCCTTCAGGCCGTTTAGATAAAGGAAGGTTACTCCTCCGGAGGCAAATGAGTTTGAACCGTAAGGAGCCTGAGGAAAAAGAACACTGCAATCCCTGTTCTTAAGTTTGGCTATGACCGGCAGACCATCGAAAAGCTGTTTAATGTTGTCTCTGCCCATTGCCCCGGCCCCGTGTAAAAAGATGACAAGAGGTTGTTTTTCTTTTGATTTTGAAAGCTTTATGCGAAAAGGAAATATGACACTGTTTTCTTTGTCAACCCATTTAAAGGACTTGAAAGCGAGGATATCGGGAGCGGTCCTTTGAATTTGTGAGTTGTCATAGTTGTTCAGCGAATCGGCGATGTCTGCCCATGCGTTGTGAAGGCGGCGCAGAATTTTTCTATATCTTTTGAATGGCTTCTCAAGCTTAAAATCACATTTCTCTTCAGTTCTTTCAAAAGAGTCCGGCGTCAGCTTATATGCAAATCCGTCCTCGCCCGCAAAAGTTAAAAGCTCTGATTTCGAAAAATCAAAATTTTGTCGTATTTTATCTATATCCTCATCGCCGAATTCAATCATAACAAGGTCGTCTTCCGCACTGCCTTTTATAATATATTCAGAAACACGGCTGAAGTCTTTGCCGAATGTCGGGCTGTATATGTCACGGTAACGCATATGTCGGCACCTGCCTTATATTTTTTTTGATTATATATTCGGATGTATTTTTTGTCAAGCTGTCGGCCGAATGTCAGCAAATGTGTTCAATTCTGAAACTAAGCCTGACTTATATATTTTTTACAGCGACAATTAAATCCGCATTTATTAAAAAAATATCGCTATTATGATATTTTTTGCCCGGGCAAAGGAGTAGACTAAACGGGAGAAAAGTAATTTCGGGAGGAAAAGAATGTTTCTGCTCATCGTTATATACATAGTTTTCATCTCGCTCGGTTTGCCGGACTCGTTGTTCGGCGTGGTGTGGCCTGTTGTTCATCGGGAATTCGGCGTTGCCGAGAGCTTTGCCTCAGTTTACAGCGTCATCGTCGCCGTAACCTCCGGGGGAGTGAGCTTTTTCGCGGGCAGGCTTATCAGAAAATTCGGCACGGGACGTGTGACGTTTGTCTCCGTGCTGCTGACAGCAGTGGGACTTCTCGGCACAAGCTTTGCGCCAAACTTGTGGGTAATGATGTTTTTTTCCGTTGTTATGGGTTACGGAGCGGGCGCGATAGATACGGGGCTTAACAACTATGTGTCTCTGCACTACAAGGCGAGCCATATGAACTGGCTGCATTGCTTCTGGGGTGTCGGCGTTACCGTAAGCCCGATAATAATGTCGGCTTTTCTGTCAGGGGAAACAGGCTCTTGGCGCACAGGCTACCGTGTTATAGCCGCGATACAGTTTTGTATCGCGCTGATAGCGGCGATTTCTCTTCCGCATTGGAAAGACTCTGAAAGCGGCGGAAAAACCACGGGCGATGAAAACGAAAAGAACAAAAAAGCGAATATTTTTGCCGTAAAGGGAGTATTGACAAGCACGCTTTCGCTTGGTCTTTATTGCGGCATGGAGTTTCTTGTCGGAACGTGGGGCGCAAGCTATCTTGTCAACACCTTCGCGCTTTCTCCGGACAGCGCTGCAAAGTGGATCTCCCTCTACTACGGAGGGATAATGCTCGGCAGGTTGGTCTCTGGATTTGTCTCGATGAAAACCTCCGACAATACATTGATAAGAGCGGGGATTGTCATCTCCTTTGCGGGGATGTTCCTGCTGACCTTGCCGATAGGGACTCCGGCCTTTTTCGGGCTGCTGCTTATCGGCTTTGGCTTCGGTCCGATATTTCCGAGTGTTCTGCATAGCGTTCCCGGCAGATTCGGAAACGAGCTGTCGGCGGATATAACAGGCTTTCATATGGGTGGCGCATATGCGTTGGGCTTTTTGATTCAGGTGTCCTTTGGCTATATCGCCTCGGCAACTACATTTTATATCACGCCCTTTGTTCTGTTGGCGGTTGCCGCCGCACTCTTCACGGTGAATGAAGTGACAATACGCACAGTGGTAAAAAGAAAAGCGGAAGAATAAATTTTTGTCATATAAAAAGGCTCCCTTGAGCAAGGGAGCCTTAGACTGTCGAAAAACTCCCCGAACCGTCAAAG
>SAMEA3663263__coassemble_260_pt1 | contig 15257 bp, 14 predicted proteins | sample SAMEA3663263__metabat2_low_PE_013 | metagenome-assembled genome bin SAMEA3663263 (sample SAMEA3663263) | pig gut metagenome | biome: pig gut; feature: pig-associated habitat; material: faeces | place: China | collected 2013 | reverse complement strand
GTGAAATTTACTGCTGAGGTGCTGCCGCCAGAACCTGAACTTTCAGAAACAGCATTCGTAGGATAGCATATCTGCGTTATAGAACCTCCACCATAGTTTATCCAAGAACTTAATGTTACATAACATGACATAGGGCCACCTGAGTTAGAATCTACTTGTGGTTTGTTGGCATAAGAATTATAATAAGAACTGCTATTTGACCACCAATTCCCGTCTTTCTTTACCTCAAGCACGGTAAATCCTGATGCCTCCAATGTTGATGACGAACCATTATATCCAATCACAACACTCGCATGAGGTGTATTGCCACCCGTTTTATAAACAATAACTGGTTTCCCCAGTTTTAGCTGATTATAGATTTTTTCATATGTAGTTGAATTGTTTCCGCACCCAGTAATAAGAGTCATTTTAACTGGATAGCTATTAAGATTCGTGGATGAATTGGCATATCCGTTGTAGGAGGAAAGTAACTTTTTTGATACTGCATCATTTTTCGATACAAAATTATAATCTTTTCCTCCCGTTCTATAAGAAGTAGTAATTCCACCATACGTATATGTTCCTAAACAATAGCCTTGCACTGTCGCCATACTTGCCCAATAGCACATTCCAGATGCCTGTTCTTCATTGGATTGATAAACTCTTGATATCTTCAGAGCTGATATTTTCGGATAACTTGCAGCAGACGCAGTCATAGGTACCGAACACATTGTGCCTACTGTTATAAGCAGGCAAAGGATAAACGAAATGAACTTTTTTGATACATTTTTTTTCTTCATTTTTTAATTTCCTTTCTTTTTAATATTGTTTGGCAATAACTGATAGTTTTCACTCCCTTTTTAATTCTAATCATCTATATGAATTCCCCAAAACGAGCTATGAGAAGCCACTCTTTCCGCGCTCCGTTTTATACTATTAAAATAATTATAGCACGTATTTTTTAAAAATTGTTCGTTTTTGGCATCAAAAGCTTTTTTTGGAGTACGAAAAGTCGGATGAGCGTTTTGCGAAGTTTAATTTATCAGCATTTTTCTTTCATTGCTATATAAACGGTGAAAAATATTTTTTGTCTGACACCGACGAACCTGTAAAAACGATTGAGAATGAAGCTGTTATATTGACAACAGACAGCAAAAAACACCGCTGTGGAAATCCACAGCGGTGTTGAGCTTTTTGATTTTGATTACTGCTCGACAGCGTAAACGCTGACTTTTTTGCGATCCTTGCCCATTCTCTCGAACTTGACCTTGCCATCAACAAGGGCAAAGAGAGTGTCGTCAGAACCCTTGCCGACATTGTTGCCGGGATGAATGTGGGTTCCGCGCTGTCTGACAAGAATGTTTCCCGCGAGAACAAACTGACCGTCCGCTCTCTTGACGCCGAGTCTCTTTGACTCAGAATCACGTCCGTTACGGGTAGAACCCATACCTTTTTTATGCGCGAAAAGCTGAATGTTTATCTTAAGCATCTGTTACACCTCCGTAATGACTTTGAGTTTTTTCGGGTACTCCTTTTCAAGCTCTCTCAAATGCAGTTCGAGACCGTCAAGAACCGCCTCTGCCGCACTGTTGCCGGAATTGAAGGAAAACTTCATATATCCGTCCCTGACATCGGCATCAGCCTCCACCGAAAGAACCTCGGTGACGGTGTTCACGGTCATATAAGCCGCCGAGGAAACAGCCGCACAGACGATATCCGAACCGTAAATGCCCGAACCCGCGTGGCCGCTGAGCTCAAAACCTCTCAAACCGCCGCTTCTGAAAAAGACCGCCCTGATCATTTAAGCGTTGATAGCGGAAATTTCCACCTTGGTGTAGGGCTGTCTGTGACCGAGCTTGCGCTTCTCATTCTTCTTGGGCTTGTAGGTGAAGACAACAACCTTCTTCGCCTTGCCGTTCTTGAGAACCTTTGCGGTGACGCTCGCGCCCTCAACCGTGGGAGTTCCGACTACAATGCCGTCATCCTTGCCGACGGCAATGACCTTGTCAAAGGTGATCTCCTGCTCAGGCTCTGCGTCCAGCTTTTCGATGAATACGACATCGCCGGCCTGAACCTTATACTGCTTTCCGCCGGTTTCGATAATTGCGTACATCAGTGATTTACCTTCCTTTTTTAAGACTCGCTATGTGCGGGCGGGAAAATCCGCTTGTTGTGCAAAGCACAGCCCGAGATATGCGGCAAGCAGGATTATACCATAAATGCACTGCGTTTGTCAAACATTTCTGACAAAAAATTCAGAATTATTCGGTATAAGTCGGACCCTGCGAATCGCCGTCATAAGGAGGAGCTATTTCACTCTCATCCGGCATGATAACCGCCATAACAATGTATGCGATAAGGCACGGGAAAAACGCCGTTACAAGCGTTATAAGGGCAAACAGCACTCTTACCAGAGTCTTGTCGATATTGAGATAGTCGGCAATTCCGGAGCATACGCCGCAAAGCATCTTGTCGCTGCTTTTCTTGTAAAGTTTTTTAGTTGTTGACATGGTTAACCCATCCTTTCATTGTGAACAGCTTATCCACCGTTCTCTTATATTATAGCTCTGATTTGTGACCAAAGCAACCGATTTTAATTACAAATCTGTTACATTTTATTCTGTGCTTTTGCCGCCGTCAGGGTATTCTGCATAAGCGTTGCTATCGTCATCGGTCCCACTCCGCCCGGAACGGGGGTTATGCTGCCCGCTTTTTCGCTCACCGACGCGAAATCCACATCTCCGCAAAGCTTGCCGTTTTCATCTCTGTCCATACCGACATCGATAACCACTGCGCCCTCTTTGACCATATCGGACGTGACAAATTTCGCCCTGCCTATGGCGACAATGAGTATATCCGCCCGGCGGGTTATCTCGCTGAGGTTCTGTGTCTTTGAGTGGCAGACCGTCACTGTGGCATTTTCTTTGAGCAGCAGCATTGCCATCGGCTTGCCGACAATATTGCTGCGTCCGATAACAACACAGTTTTTGCCCGAAATATCTATATTCTCATGGTGCAGCATGGTCATGATCCCCGCAGGCGTACACGGCAGAAGAGTAAAATCTCCTATCATTATATGACCGACATTTTGGGGATGAAACGCATCAACATCCTTTTCGGGCGAGATGCGGCGAAGTACCTCCGTCTCATCTATATGCCCGGGCAGCGGAAGCTGGCAGAGTATGCCGTTGACAGAAGCATCCGCATTGAGTCTGTCCACCAAACTCAGCAACTCCTCTTGAGAGGTGTCTCCGGGCAGCGCAAACTCGAGCGACTTTATACCCACACGCTCGCAGGAGCGCTTTTTGTTGTTCACATATACCCTTGACGCCGGGTCATCACCGACAATGATGACCGCAAGGCACGGCTCAACGCCTTTCTTTTTGAGAGCCTCCACCTCGGCGGCAACCGCTTCGAGAGTCTCGGAGGAAATCTGTTTTCCGTCAATTATCTTGGCCAAGTTAAATCTCCTCCGTGTTTTCTTTCGTATTCTCTTGCTCATTCTCCTGAGGAGCGTCCTCGACGGCAACGGAAGCTGCTGTGTCAGAAGAAGTCTGCTCAGTTTCCGCCGCGGCTTTGGCGGCTGAGGCTGCCTCCTGCTGTTTTCTTTCCTTCCTCGTCAGAACGGCATCAGGAGGGAAATAATCCACTCCCTCAATGGGCTTCGGATGCTTTGTATATTTTACCGTGAAATATATGAACAGGACGAGACACGCGGTCGCAAGCACGGCAGAGAGAAGCTGAGACACTCTGATATTCGTCCCTGAAATATACAGGCTGTCTGTTCTGAAGCCCTCGATTATCATGCGTCCGAAGCCGTACCACGCGCCGTAGCCGAGGAAAAGCTGACCGCTGAACTTTCTGAACTTTTTATATATCACGAACAGGATAAGAAATCCAAGCATACACCACAAGAACTCATAGAGAAAGGTGGGGTGAACCGGCTTTGTGGGATCCATATAGATTCCACGCGCGGCAAGCTCCGCCCGGTTTTCAATAATATCCGCCGCGATCTTCTTGCTCCACATTCCCCACGGGGCATCGGTATTTGTGCCGTATGCCTCCTGGTTCATATAGTTTCCCCAGCGACCTATGCCCTGACCGATAAGCAGGCTGATTCCGCCCATATCGAGAAGATTCAGAATGTTAATCTTTCTGACCTTGCAGACTATAAGCGCTGCGAGCAGACCGCCGATAATGCCGCCGTAAATGGCAAGTCCGCCGTTCCATATGGCGAATATCTGGCTGAGATGCTCCTTGTAGTAGCTCCACTGGAATATGACATAGTAGAGTCTTGCGCCGATTATGCCCGCGATGGTGCCATAGATGAGGACATCGAGCATTTTATCAAGGCTGATGCGCCATTTATACGCCATTCTGCCGCCGAAAAGAGCCGCAAGCAGAAAGCCGAATGCAATTATCACGCCGTAAAATTTGATGCTGATGTCCAAACCGAAAACAGAAAATTCGGCAAGAGTCGACGGAACATTAAATCCCCTGTCAATGCCCGTAAAATATACGGTTGTGTAGTCGGACATTTTTCCCATCCTTTCATATTAAAACTGAATTTATGGACTGATAAAAGATTTTTCGACAATTTTATAGATCGTTTTTCGCCATATCCTCATAGCTCTCTCCCCTGACCGCAAGCTCAGGTTCGCCGTTTCGCACCATAACAACGGGCGGTCTCGGGACTCTGTTATAGTTTGAAGCCATGGAATAATTATACGCTCCGGTTGAGAGCACCGCAAGAATATCGCCCGGCTCCACCTTCTGAAGCGGAGCGTGTTCCTGAATAAGGTCGCCGCTCTCACAGCATTTGCCGGCTACGGTAACTGTCTGGCTGCGCTCCTCATTCGCCTTGTTGGCGCAGAGGATTTCATACTTTGACTGATAGAGAATATATCTCGGATTATCCGTCATTCCTCCGTCTATTGAGACATAAGTGCGGACATCGGGAATCTTTTTGACCGCGCCGACAGTATAGAGCGTAACGGCGGCGGAGCCGACTATAGAGCGTCCCGGCTCAATCAGGATAAAAGGAGTGTCAAGGTCAAGTTCTTTACAGGTGGACTTCACGACTCCCGCCACCCTTTTCATATATTCCGTGAACGGACGGGGCGCATCACTGCTGAGATATTTGATACCGAAGCCGCCGCCGAGGTTCAGCTCTTTGAGTTCAACGCCGGTCTCCCTTTTGATATCAGCCATGAAATGAAGCATCACATCAGCCGCAAGCTCAAAGGGATCGATATCAAAAATCTGGGAACCGATGTGGCAATGCAGTCCCACCAGCTCTATCTCCGCAAAACTCAGCGCCTTTTTGACCGCCTCCATCGCTTCGCCTGTCTCAAGAGCAAAGCCGAACTTTGAATCAATCTGACCGGTTCTGATAAAGTCGTGGGTATGGGCATCTATACCGGGCTTGATACGAAGAAGCACCTTGACCCTTTTGCCGAGCTGCGCCGCAAGCCTGTCGATATTCTCAAGCTCGAAAATATTGTCAACCACTATCCTGCCGACATTGTGTTCAAGCGCAAATCTCAGCTCAGAGGGCGTCTTGTTGTTGCCGTGAAAATAAATCCTTTCCGTGGGGAAGCCCGCCTCAACAGCCGTGTAAAGCTCACCGCCCGACACGACGTCGAGACCCATGTTCTCTTCCTTGCAGATTCGGCACATCTTCTTGCAGCAGAAAGCTTTGCTGGCATAGAGCACCATTCCGCGTCCGCCGTAGTTTTCCTCGATTGAGCCGACAAAATCGCGGCAGTTCTGTCTTACCTGATCCTCGCTGTAAACAAACAGCGGAGTGCCGTACTTTTCGGCAAGAGAGACGGTGTCGCAGCCGCCGACGGTCAGATGACCCTTTTCATTGACATCAATGCAATCCGATACGTACATAAAATTACCCCTTAAACTTAATTTACTGCCTTCTCTATAACCTTTTTCAAGGCATCCACACCCTCGCCGCTGACGGACGAGAAAGGTATTCTCTCCATGTGAGTATAAGCGGAAAGCTCCGTTTCAAGCTCCTTTATGCGTTTTTCTCTCTCTGTTTTGTTGAGTTTGTCGATCTTCGTCATCACAATGACGGTTCTGTACTCCCCGGCTTTCAGATATTCAAGCATATCATAGTCGTCGGCGCTCGGCTTATGCCTTGCGTCAATGAGCTGAACCACAAGTGAGATATTCCTGTCTGAATTGAAAAACCCCTCCATAAGCTCCGCCCAGCGCTTTTTTTCGGCATAGCTCTTTTTCGCATAGCCGTAGCCGGGAAGGTCAACAAAGTTCACCCCATCCCCCTTAAAAAAATTCACGGTGACGGTCTTGCCCGGCACAGAGCTGACACGGGCAAGGCTCTTTCTGTTAAAAAGCTTGTTGATGAGTGAGGATTTGCCGACATTTGAACGTCCCGAGAACACAATCTCCGGAATATCCGAATGAACAAGCTGCTCAGACGTTCCGTAGGAACGATCAAAGCTGATAATATCAAATCTCATTTTCCACCTCGTTATTGAGCAACGCTGTTCCACCGCTCGCCCAAATTCTCCGATATAGGCATATCCATCTGTTTTTTCGCGCTGTTCGCTCCGTCTTCAAGGGCGATTTTCAGCACCTCATCAACCGTGCTGACGGGGACAAAGCTCACGGCTTCTTTCACCGCACCGTCAACCTCATCCAGATCCGGCACATTAGCCCGCGGAATAACGACTGTTTTCACCCCGCGAAGATAAGCGGCCATCGACTTTTCCCTCAGCCCGCCGATGGGCAGTACCCTGCCTCTGAGCGTGACCTCGCCGGTCATTGCAACATCGCTTCTGACCGGTCTGCCGCTGAGTGCGGAGACGAGTGCGGTCGTCATTGTCACTCCCGCAGACGGGCCGTCCTTAGGAACCGCGCCCTCGGGGCAGTGGATATGTATATCTTTATTTTTATAAAAATCTTTGTCGATGTTCAGCATTTCGGCTCTGGAGCGAATATAGCTCACTGCCGCCTTTGCGCTCTCCTTCATAACATCGCCGAGAGAGCCGGTCAGCTCAAGCTTTCCGGTGCCGTCAAGCACCGCCGCCTCAACCTCCAACAGCTCGCCGCCGACAGATGTCCACGCAAGCCCGTTGACAACGCCTATCTCGCCTTTGTCTCTGAGCGGTTCGTTCTTATACTTTCTTGCCCCGAGCAGCTCCTCCAGATTCTCCGGCTTGACGGTGACACGCTTCACGCCGTTGATTATCTGCTTTGCCGCCTTGCGGCACACTGAGGCTATCTGCTGCTCCAGCCTGCGCACGCCCGCCTCTCTGGTATAGCCGTCAATTATCATACGCACCGCATCATCCGTGAACCTCAGAGTGCGCCCCGACAGCCCGTGAAGCTTTGACTGTTTGGGGATAAGATGTTCCTTTGCGATATGAAATTTTTCCTGCGCCGTATAACTTCCGAGCTCGATTATCTCCATTCGGTCATAGAGTGGCGCGGGTATATTCTGTGCGACATTCGCGGTGGTGATGAAAAGCACACGACTCAAATCAAACGGCAGCTCAATATAATGGTCTCTGAACGCCGAATTCTGCTCCGCATCAAGCACCTCAAGCAGTGCGGAGGACGGATCGCCCTTATAATCATTGCCGAGCTTGTCCACCTCATCGAGAAGTATCAGCGGATTGCTTGTCCCGGCCTGCTGAAGAGCCGATATAATGCGTCCCGGCATTGAACCGATATAGGTTTTTCTGTGTCCTCTTATATCAGCCTCATCGCGCACGCCGCCGAGCGACACACGCACATATTTTCTTCCCATGGCGCGCGCCACCGATTTTGCGACAGAGGTTTTGCCGACTCCGGGAGGTCCGACAAGGCAGATTATCTGACCCCTGACCTCAGGTGCCAGCGCACGAACAGCCAAAAATTCAAGCATGCGCTCCTTGACTTTTTGCAGACCGTAGTGATCCTCATTGAGTATCTTCTCCGCTCGCGCAAGGTCGAGATTATCCTGTGAATATTTTCCCCACGGAAGCGACAGGCAGGTTTCAATATAGTTCCTGCTCACGGCGCTTTCGGGCGACTGCGGTGCGGAGCGCTCAAGACGGTCACACTCACGCAGAAGCTTTTCGCGGGAGCTTTCATCAACCGGCAGTGCGGAAATTTTATCTCTGAACTGCTGGATCTCCTCCTCCGGCGATGTGCCGTTGTTCAGCTCCGCTGATATCACTTTGAGCTGCTCACGCAGATAATATTCACGCTGATTATCGTCTATCTGCTTTTGAACCTTGGACTGGATATCCTCCTCCAGCTCAAGTATATTCGCCTCATTGGCAAGCAGGACGCAGAGCTTTTCCAACCGTTTGACGGGATTCAGCTCCTCGAGAATGAACTGCCTGTCTGTATATTCAAGCGAAATGTTTCCGGCAATATAATCCGCAAGCTCGCCGGGGTTCGACGCATCGAGAACCGAAAGCACCAAATCGGGCGGCAGGTGCGGAGCGTTTCTTGCGTAAAGCTCGAAAATATCCTTTGCGCTTCGCACAAGAGCCTGAACATATTCCTCATCTGCTCGGGCGCGCCGCGATGTACACGGCTTCACGCTGCCGAGAATGAACGGGTCGTCCGACACTATCTCATTGAGCTTTGCGCGGCACAAGCCCTCTACAGCGACACGAACCGTGCCGCTCTCACCCGGCAGGCGCAGCACCTGCTTAACGCTTGCGATAACACCTATTTTAAAGAGCTGCTTTATGCCGGGGTTCTCATCAATCATGCTGTGCTGTGCTATCAAAAACACCTTTCTGTTGCCGGACATAGCGGCTTTCAGAGCCGCGACCGACTTTTCACGCCCGACATCAAAATGCATATTCATACCCGGAAACGCCACAAGTCCGCGCAGAGCAACGGTGGGCATCAGCAGGGCTGTTGTTTTGTTTTTCTCGTCCATATCTTTCTTTCCTTTGCTGTCGTCTTTTTTGCGTTATATACGCAACTGAACTCTTCCCCATTTTATATAACTTTTAATTGTATTATTATACTTCATTACTCCCGATTCGTCAACTGTGAACTGCCTGCTCTGAGTGCAATCACAGCCAAAAAAAGACCGGGGCGGCACGCTGCCGTTTCCCGGTCGAAAGGTCAAAATGTTAAAATCCGATTATTAAAATCATTTATTCAATCCATCGAATTTATTTCTTCTTTTTGCCGAAGAATCCCTTTTTCTCCTCGGGGTTCACCTCTTCATATCCCATTGCCTCTTTGAAATTTTTCAACGCTTCACGCTGTGCGGCATTGAGATTCTTGGGCACGTCAACCACTATGCGCACATACTGGTCGCCCTTGCCCTTTGAGTTGAGATACTGGATTCCTCTGCCCTTGAGGGATATGACCTCTCCGGGCTGTGTTCCTGCGGGCAGGTCAAATTTCACCTTGCCGTCAAGTGTCGGCACCATTATGGTGTCACCCATAGTCGCCTGAACAAAGTTTACGTTGCAGTCGTACCAGATGTTGTATCCGTCACGTTCAAAGAACGGATGCGGTCTGACAAAGACCGTAACGTGAAGATCGCCTGCCGGTCCGCCGTTCGCACCCTGGTTGCCCTCTCCTCTGACGGATATCACCTGTCTGTCATCTATTCCGGCGGGTATGTTGACTTCAAGCTCTCTGCGCTTTGATACACGACCGCCGCCGCGGCACTTCTGACAGGGCTTGTCAACCACCTTGCCCTTGCCGCCGCACTTTGAGCAGGTTTTTGTGGTGGAAATAACTCCGAAAGGAGTCCTCTGCTGAACATTGACCTGACCTCTTCCTCCGCAGTCGGGGCATGTTTTCGGCGAGGAGCCTTTCTCCGCTCCGCTGCCGCCGCAGTCGGGGCACACCTCTATTCTGTGCAGCTCGATCTTACGCTTGCAGCCTTTTGCCGCCTCCTCAAAGGATACGGTGACACGGGCTTGGACATCCTCGCCGCGTCTCGGAGCGTTGGGATTTGAGCGTCCGCCGCCGAAACCGCCGCCGAAGAAACTGCCGAATATGTCTCCGAGGTCGAAGTCGACTCCGCCTGCGCCTGTGCCCCAGCCGCCTGCGCCGCCGCCCGCTCCGAAATTCGGATCAACTCCGGCATGACCGAACTGGTCATATCTGCCGCGCTTATCCTTATCCGAGAGCACCTCATAGGCCTCGTTGACCTCTTTGAATTTCGCCTCAGCGGTCTTATCACCGGGGTTCAAATCAGGGTGATACTGCTTCGCCTTTTGACGGTATGCTTTTTTTATCTCGTCCTCAGAGGCGGTCTTGCTGACCCCGAGCACCTCGTAAAAATCTCTTTTGTCTGCCAAGGGAAATTACTCCTTTTAACAAGATTTAAAATCGCCTTACGGCGGGATAAAATCCCGCCGAGGTTTTGTTTATATTGGTTTTGGCTGATGGATGAGTAATAAAGTGGGATTGCTGCAGTTTGCAGGTTCTCATAACGCCGCCATGCGCAATTCAGGACATTCGCGGATAAAAACCTTATCCGTGCAGCGGACGGATATAAATTGTGCAGAGCAAGGCATGAGGTTCTGCAAGCAAGGGAGTGTACTTTTGTGTACTCGACCGCCGCTTGCAGGTTCTCATAACGCCGCTATGCGCAATTTAGGACGTTCGCGGATCAGTCGTTGTCTTCGGGAACATCAGTATAATCCGCCTGCGTATATCCGGGATCCGCACCTGCGGCACCCGCTGCGCCGTCTGCGCCCTGAGCCTGTGCCTGCTCGGCTGCCGCCTTATAGAGCTTCTCGGAAATCTCATAGAACTTCGCGGTCAGCTCCTCCTGACGGGATTTTATAAGGTTGATATCCTCGCCCTTGAGAGCCTCTTTGAGCGCATCAACTTTCTCGTTGATGGCGTTCTTCTCTTCCTCGGAGAACTTATCGCCCTCCTCGCTGACAAGCTTTTCGCACTGATAGACCATCTGATCAGCACCGTTTCTGATGTCGACCTCTTCACGGCGCTTCTTATCCTCTTCAGCGAACTTCTCAGCATCCTGAACTGCCTTCTCGATATCTTCCTTGGACATGTTGGTCGAGGAGGTGATGGAAATCGACTGCTCCTTGCCTGTTCCGAGATCCTTTGCGGAAACATGGACAATACCGTTTGCGTCTATATCAAATGTGACTTCGATCTGCGGCACACCTCTGCGTGCGGGCATAATGCCGTCAAGATGGAACACACCGAGAGTTTTGTTATCCTTTGCGAAATCTCTTTCGCCCTGGAGCACATGAACCTCAACTGATGGCTGATTATCAACCGCAGTGGAGAAAATCTGGCTCTTCTTGACCGGGATTGTTGTGTTTCTGTCGATAATCTTTGTATTTATGCCGCCCATGGTCTCAATGCCGAGTGACAGCGGGGTGACATCAAGGAGAAGAAGTCCCTTGACCTCGCCGCCGAGGACACCGCCCTGTATGGCAGCGCCGATAGCGACACACTCATCGGGGTTGATTCCCTTGAAGGGCTCAATACCCGTGAACTTCTTGACAGCTTCCTGAACAGCGGGGATACGGGAAGAACCGCCGACCATGAGAACCTTGTGGATATCGGAAGCCTTGAGACCTGAGTCGGACATCGCCTGACGGACAGGACCCATTGTCGCCTCGACAAGATCCGCCGTAAGCTCGTTGAACTTTGCTCTTGTGAGGGTCATCTCGAGGTGCTTCGGGTTGCCGTTGGAATCCGCCGCAATAAAGGGAAGGCTGATGTTGGAGGTTGTGACGCCGGAAAGCTCAATTTTAGCCTTTTCAGCGGCCTCCTTGAGGCGCTGCATAGCCATCTTGTCGCCGCGAAGATCCATGCCCTCGGTCTTTTTGAACTCATCGGCAATCCAGTCGATAACTCTCTGGTCAAAATCATCGCCGCCCAAACGGTTGTTACCGGCGGTTGCGAGAACCTCCTGAACGCCGTCACCCATCTCAATGATGGAGACATCAAATGTGCCGCCGCCGAGGTCATAGACCATTATCTTCTGGTCATTTTCCTTATCTATACCGTATGCCAGAGCTGCCGCTGTCGGCTCGTTAATGATTCTCTTGACTTCAAGTCCGGCTATCTTTCCTGCGTCCTTTGTTGCCTGACGCTGTGAGTCCGTGAAGTAAGCGGGAACGGTTATAACAGCTTCCGTTACCTTTTCGCCGATATAAGCCTCGGCATCTGTCTTGAGCTTCTGGAGAATCATTGCGGATATCTCCTGAGGAGTATATTTTTTGTCGTCAATCTTAACTTTGTAGTCAGAGCCCATCTGTCTCTTGATGGAGGAGACGGTTCTGTCGGGGTTGGTGATAGCCTGACGCTTTGCGACCTGACCCACCATTCTCTCACCTGTTTTGCCGAAAGCAACGACTGAAGGCGTGGTTCTCGCGCCCTCGGCGTTTGCTATGACAACGGGCTCGCCGCCCTCAATAACCGCTACACATGAGTTTGTTGTTCCGAGATCAATACCTATAACTTTTGACATGATAAATTACCTCCAAAGTAATTAATTGTTTATTTTAAAAATGCTGTTGCGGCAATTGTTCGCCGTGAGCATCAGTTGGCAACCTTGACTGTCGCGGGACGTATTATCTTTTCGCCGAGCTTATAGCCCTTGCTGAAAACCTGAACAATAACGTTTTCCCCGAGAGCCTCATCCTCGACATGCATGACCGCATTGTGAAGATTCGGGTCGAAGGCATCCCCCTCGGCACCGAAAGCCTCAACTCCGAGAGATGAGAGAATATCGCTGAACTGGCGGAAGGTCATCTCAATGCCCTTGCGGTAATCCTCAAGCTCCGATGTGCCGTTGAGAGCGGCACGCTCAAAGTTATCTATAACCGGAAGAAGCTTTTCAACGACATCGGTCTTTGACGACACCCTGATATCGTCCTTCTCCTTAAAGGAGCGCTTGCGAAAATTATCATATTCCGCGGCGAGACGCAGGAATTTATCCTCGCTGTCCTTCAGCGCCTTCTCTGACTTCTCAGCCGCCTGCTCAAGCTCCGCAATTCTCTCGTTGAGCACATTCTTTTTTGAAGAAGGCTTTTTTTCCTTCTGCTTTCCGCCCGTATTCTCCTGTTCGCTGTCAGGTGCGGTTTTCTTTGTCTCTTCGCTCATAACTGAAAATCCCTTTCATTTTAATCAAGTTAATCGAGTTTTTCGAAAAAGTGTCAGACTTTTCAGCAGTCCGACTCAATCTTCAAGAGCTTTTTTCATAGTCTCGCTGATAAGCCCCGAAATATATTTAAGACTCGGTATAAGCCTGCTGTAATCAATTCTGGTCGGTCCGATAACTCCTATGGAGCCTCCCCCGTCCTCGCCGATGGAATATTTCGCAAGGATTATGCTTGAATTTTCAAGCTGCGGAAAAACGTTTTCCTTGCCTATGCGGATATCGAAATCTCCCCGGCTTTGACCGATAAGCTGTTCGAGCGGCGACTCGCGGCTCAAAAACTCAAGCAGTTCATAAGCTCTGCCCTCATATTCCCTGTGATGCAGCAGGTTTGACTGACCCTCAAGCATCACCTGGGACTGGATTGCGCTCTGTGACAGCTCAGCCACCGCGGACAGCAGCGGGAACATCGAGAGGGTGTCCATTCCAAGTCTTGCCGCAAGCGACTGGAGATATGCCGGAGTGATGTTTCTGACCGGCACCCCTATCAGCGCCGCATCCGCAATGTTATAGAAAGTCTCGCACATTGATGCGGTCATAACCGAATCCATGCGGCACAGCTTGCTTCTGAGGATTCCGTTTGAGGTCAGCAGAACTATCATCACTGTCCTCGATGATATCGGCACAAGCTCAACACGTTTGATTCTCGCGCTCTCACCCGCCGGGGTGGTCATAACCGCCGCACATTTGGTCAGATAAGCCAGCACCTCGCCTGCGTGCTCAAGCAGCCGCTCCGGGTCGCCTGCGCCTGTTTCCACTCCCGCGTCTATAAGACGTCTCGTCTCATCGCTGAGCTGAGTGCTTTTCATCAGATTGTCAACATAATACCGATAGCCCTGACCTGTGGGAACACGCCCCGCAGAGGTGTGCGGCTGGTCGAGATAGCCCATCATAACAAGATCGGACATCTCGTTTCGTATTGTCGCGGAGGAGACGGACATATCAAGCAAGTCGAGCAGCACTTTTGAGCCGACGGGCTCTCCGGTTTTGATATACTGCTCAACAACGGCGGCAAGAATCTTTTGTTTTCTTTCACTGAGTTCCATTATAGTTCATGCCTTTCCGTACTGTGCCGGGTACCGCGTTTTATTTGTTAGCACTCTTATTGTTCGAGTGCTAACCACGCTTTATACTATACAACTGACGGCAGATTTTGTCAACATTTCAATTGTAAACACTTTGTGAATTTCACTTTTATTGAGCCTTTGAGCAGTCGAAACAGGCAAAAGCACTCGGCGAGTGCTAAATAATCAACGATCAAGTCAAGAATAATTGGCAGAGGCTGCTCTGAGTATTTTTTCTTCAGCTCAGAAAATGCTTTGCAGAGGTTGACAGAAACGGGTTTAAAAGTATAATTATATCGAAAGGCGAAGGGAGGACTTAACATGAAATACAATTATATTGTTTTTGATATGGACGGCACGCTGCTCAACACTCTTGACGACCTTCGTGACAGCGTGAATTTCGCGCTCGGGCAGAAGGGATATCCCGAACGCACGCTTGATGAAATCCGCCGTTTTGTAGGCAACGGGGTGGCCCTGCTTGTCCACAGAGCAGTGCCCGAGGGAACATCACAGGCAGATGAGGAAGAGTGCCTTGCGGTTTTCAAGGAGCACTACGAAAAAAACATGAACAACAAGACAGCTCCGTACCCCGGAATAAACGAGCTTTTGAAAAAGCTCAAAGACAGCGGCATCAAAACAGCGGTTGTTTCAAACAAGTTTGAGCCCGCACTGAAAGAGCTTTGCAAAATATGCTTCAACGGATTGATAGACGTCGTTGTCGGGCAGGTTGACACCAGGGCGCAGAAGCCCGCTCCCGACGGTGTTTGGTACGCCATGGAGCTGCTCGGTGCTGACCCGAAAAGCACGGTCTATATCGGCGACTCGGAGGTCGATGTGCTGACCGCAAAAAACTCAAAGCTGCCCTGCATAGGCGTCACATGGGGCTTTCGTGACCGTGGGGTTCTCAAAAACGGCGGCGCGGAATATATCGTTGACAGCACCGATGAAATTTTTAAAATTGTCGTGGGATAAGAAACAGGGTGATGAGCCGATGGTTCATCACCCTGTCAGACTGTCGAAAAACTCCCCGAACCGTCAAAGCACGACATTTTTCACAAAAG
>SAMEA3663263__coassemble_251_pt1 | contig 15517 bp, 12 predicted proteins | sample SAMEA3663263__metabat2_low_PE_013 | metagenome-assembled genome bin SAMEA3663263 (sample SAMEA3663263) | pig gut metagenome | biome: pig gut; feature: pig-associated habitat; material: faeces | place: China | collected 2013 | reverse complement strand
GGTGTTCGGGTTGGTGAGCATAAGCGCCGCCGTGTCATCGCCGCCAGCTTTTTTGAGTGCCTCAATATCCACGGTTCCGTCCGCAAGTGATGGAATATTGACAACGGTGAAACCGTTCATTGCCGCGCTTGCCGGGTTTGTGCCGTGGGCGGAATCGGGAACTATAAGCTTATTTCTGCCCGTCTCTCCCTTGCTGCGAAGGTACGCGCCGATAAGCGAAAGTCCGGTGAATTCACCGTGGGCTCCCGCCGCGGGCTGGAGCGTCACCGCATCCATTCCCGTTATTTCGCAGAGAAACTCGGACAAAGTATACATCGCTTCAAGGCTGCCCTGCACGGAATATTCCGGCTGGAGCGGATGAACCGCATTGAAGCCCTCAAGCGCCGCAGCCTCCTCGTTGACCTTGGGGTTATATTTCATCGTGCAGGAACCGAGGGGATAAAATCCGTTATCAACGCCATAAGCCTTGCGGCTGAGATTTGTATAGTGGCGCACGAGATCCACCTCCGCCAACTGCGGAAGTCTCGCCGGATTTTGACGCGAAAGCCCTTCGGGGATATCCGCCTTCGGCACATCGCAGACGGGGATTTTGCAGCAGCGGCGCCCTGACACGCTCTTTTCAAATATCAAATCGTTCATTTCGCCACCTCCGTCAGAATCTGCGCAAGTCTGTCAATCTCACTCTTCGTGTTGCACTCGGTGACGCACCAGAGAACAGAGCCGTCATCAAGCGGCTTTCCGCCGAGTATGCTCTCCTCGTCCAGACGCTTTTGAAGTGTTTCGGCAGGTACCGGGCACTCGGTCACGAACTCGTTGAAAAAGAATCCGTCATATTTAAGTCCGAAGCCCTTGACCGCGCCGATTTTCTCCGCGGCATAGACAGCCTTTGCATGGCACTGCTCCGCCACCTCACGCAGTCCCTGTTCGCCCATCGCAGCGCAGTATACAGTCGCGGTCAGCGCGCAGAGCGCCTCATTTGAGCATATGCTCGATGAGGCTTTTTCACGTCTGATGTGCTGTTCTCTCGCTTGGAGTGTCAGCACATACGCTGTTTTACCATCCTTATCCTTGGTCTGACCGACTATTCTGCCGGGCAGTTTTCTCATATGTGCGGCAGTCACAGCCATATATCCGAGATACGGTCCTCCGAAGGAGAGCGGCATGCCGAGCGGCTGTGCCTCTCCCACCGCGGCGTCGGCACCGTACTCGGCGGGCGTTTTCATAAGCGCAAGAGCTATCGGATAACAGCCCATAATGAGCTTCGCTCCCGCGGCGTGCACCGCTTTTTCAATGCTTTCGACATCCTCCGCAAGCCCGAACCAGTTCGGCTGCTCAATATAGACACCGGCGGTTTTCTCATCAATCGCCGCGCTGAGAGCCTCAATATCCGTTAAGCCGTTCTTCGCGGGCACTATCACAAGCTCGCTGCCGGCACTTTGACAATATGTTCTGACTGTCTCTATCACCATCGGCTTTGCCGCACCGGAAATAACCGTTTTGCTGCGCTTTCTGTCCTTAAACATTGCGGCCGCTTCCGCCGCCGCCTGCGCCCCGTCATAGACACTCGCATTCGCAACATCCATGCCCGTAAGCTCGCATATCATCGTCTGATACTCAAATATCGACTGAAGAACACCCTGGCTCATCTCCGCCTGATACGGGGTATAGGCCGTGACAAATTCCGCCCTTGAGGTGAGGCTGCGCACAACCGACGGGATATAATGCCGATAAGCGCCCGCTCCGCAGAAACAGGTTTTATATTTTACATTCTTCTCGCTCATCTCTCTGAGCTCACTGAGCACCTCAAACTCAGTTTTTCCCTGCGGCAGATTGAGTTTTTCGATGCGGACATCCTGCGGGATGGCTTCAAAAAGCTCATCTATGCACTTCTTTCCGATTTCGGCGAGCATCTCCTCGCGCTGGGCATATGTATTGGGTACATATGACATCGGTCATCCTCCTCTTTAATTAATGGGTTGCTAAAGTGCCGGACTTTGAAAAAATACACATGACAAGGCACGGGTTCCCGCAACGCAGCAAGCCAAACCGCAAAGCGGTTTGGCGATTGCACAACTTTTTCGACAGTCCGGAGGCGGGCAGAGCCGCCCGCCCGAAGCCATTACTCCTCTTCGGCGAGGAATTTTTCATATTCATCGGCATCCATGAGGTCGCCGTTCTTCTCGACATCCTCAAGCTCGACAAGCCATGCTCCGTAGGGGTCGGAGTTAATGCTCTCCGGAGCGTCAAGCAGCTCATCGTTGACACGGACTACCGTTCCGCCCACGGGAGAATATATGTCGGAAACCGCCTTTATTGACTCGACATCGCCTATGACATCGCCTGCCGCAAAGCTCTCGCCCTCATCGCAGAGGTTCACAAAAGCGACATCTCCCATAGCATCCTGCGCATGGTCCGACAGACCTACTGTTGCGGTGCCGTCTTCGTTGAAGCGCACCCACTCATGAGATTTTGCATAAAAAAGATCTTTTTTGATTTCCATGTTAATTTCTCCTTAAATGTTTTTAATATAGGGTGCCGGACTTGTGTGAACCGTATGCGGTTCTTCGGCAGTCCGGATTTTCATTTTAAGCTTTTTTATAAAACGGAAGCGGTATAACCTTTGCCGCAATACGTCTGCCTCTGACCTCAATTTCGGCCTCATCGCCTGTATTCAGGCTGTCTGTCTGCACGAGTGCCATTGCGACAGCTTTTTTGAGATACGGACACATTGTGCCGGAGGATACCGTTCCGACACGCACTCCGCCGCTGAACACCGCATCGCCGTCGCGGGCTATTCCTCTGCCCGTCAGCTCAAGACCTACGCGCTTGATTTTCGGTTCGCCTCTCTCAAGGATTGCCGACTTGCCGATAAAGTCATCCTTATCGAGCTTAACGAAAAATCCGAGTCCCGTTTCAAGCGGGCTTATCTCATCGTTCATTTCATGGCCGTAGAGCGGCATGGAGGCTTCGAGGCGCAGAGTATCTCTCGCGCCGAGACCGCAGGGAATAAGACCGAAGCTTTCACCCACACCGATAAGTGCATCCCAGAGCTTGGCGGCATTTTCATTGGCTGTGTAAAGCTCATATCCGCTTTCGCCCGTGTAGCCCGTCTTTGAAACGAGGCAGTCGATTCTCGCAACGCTGACATGCTCTCTAAAGCTGTAATATTTCTTCGGGAGCTGCTCATCATCGGCTATCTGCGTCAGAATTTCATGCGACTTCGGACCCTGAAGCGCTATCTGCGCCACGCTGTCGGAAATATCATTAAAGCGAGTGCCGCCGACAAGGTGGCTCTCTATCCATGCGGCATCCTTCTCTCTGTTTGCGGCATTGAGCACAAGCAGATATGAGTTCTCACTTCTGCGATAGACAAGCAAGTCGTCTATAACTCCGCCGTTGGGATTGCACATCGGGGAATATCTGACCTGACCGTCATACATACCATCACAGTTGTTGGTCACAAGCTGCTGAACCGTTGCAAGGGCGTCCTCCCCCTCAAGCGTTATCTCGCCCATGTGTGAGACATCAAACAGCCCCGCCTGTGTGCGGACCGCCATGTGCTCCGCCGTGATTGAGGAATACTGAACCGGCAGCAGATATCCCGCAAAGGGAACTATCTTTCCGCCTGACTGAACGTGGGTTTCATAGAGCGGTGTCTTTTTTTCCATACAAAAATCCTTTCGTTTTTGATTTCCGGCACATAAAACAGAAAAAAACGGAGGCGCGCCCGTGATGAGCGCACCTCCGTTTGTGAACCTGAAAGATTCTTCCCGCTTTGCGGGAATTGCTTCTTCGGTGCCGTTCGGCTTTCCGGAGTTTCGTCCGTATCCGGTCCTTTTGCCTGAGAGTTTCATGTGCAAAGCCCCTTCGGCGCCGCTCGGAGCGGTCTCTCCCGAATACATCATACGAATTTCTCTTTTATGTTAAGAAAATTATATTATATTTTTCTTTCCTCTGTCAACCGCAATTATGACTATATTCCAAAATATTCTTTGGCGTTGTTATAGGAAATATCACAAACAATGCCTTTGAGCGTCTCCATATCTGCGGGATAAAGACCGTCCTCCACCATATCGCCTATGAGACCGCAGAGAATGCGGCGGAAATACTCATGGCGGGGATATGACAGGAATGAGCGTGAATCCGTGACCATACCGACAAATTTGGCAAGCACGCCGAGGTTTGCCAAAGCCTTCATCTGCTCGCGCATGCCGTCAAGATTGTCATTGAACCACCACGCCGAGCCGAACTGTATCTTCGACGCCGCTTCGCCGGACTGGAAGTTTCCGAGCATGGTGCCGAGAACGTAGTTATCCTTAGGATTGAGGGTGAAGAGCACGGTCTTCGGAAGCGTTTCCTCAAGGTCGAGAGAATCAAGCAGACGGGAGAGATTATATGCCACCTCGTAGTCCGCTATGGAATCAAAACCGGTGTCGGGTCCGAGAGCTTTGAACATCCTTGTGTTGTTGTTTCGCTGAGCGCCTATGTGTATCTCCATGCCCCAGCCGCGACGCGCATACTCCTTTGCGAAAAAGCGCATGAGTTCGGTCTTATATTTGTCAATCTCAATTGCGTCAAGCGACTCGCCCGCAACGGCTTTTTTGTATATCCTGTCAAGCTCGTCATCATCGGCTCTCGCATATGGCACCTTTGTGAACGCATGGTCACTGGCACGGCAGCCGAGAGAAGCGAAAAGCTCTATACGCTGCGTGAGAACCTCTTTAAGCTCACGATATCCCGGCACGGCTCTGCCCGCCGCGCTTTCAAGTGCCTTGACCCAATCACGGTAGCCGTCAAGCTCAATACCCAGAGCCTTATCGGGTCTGAACGCCGGAATCACCCTGCATTTGAAGCTTTCATCCTGTGCGATAAGGCGATGATATTCGAGAGAGTCTGCCGCATCGTCCGTGGTGCACAGGCACGCGACATTTGAACCCTCTATCAGCTCACGGGGAGTGAAGCCGCCGGCCGCTATCTTCGCATTGGCGCGCTCCCATATGCTCTGAGCGGTTTTTTCACTCAGCGGCTCATATATGTCGAAATATCGCTGAAGCTCAAGATGAGTCCAGTGATAGAGCGGATTACCTATCAGGGACGGCATGACCTTTGCCCATGCCATAAACTTCTCATATCCGCTCGAGTCGCCCGTAATATATTTTTCATCTATACCGTATGAGCGCATAGCGCGCCACTTGTAGTGGTCGCCCGCCAGCCAGAGCTCGGCTATATCCTGCGGGGTTTTGTTCTCATATATCTCCTTGGGGGAGAGGTGGCAGTGCCAGTCGAATATCGGCATCTTCTCAGCCGCGGCAAAAAGCTCACGCGAGGTGTCGTTATTGAGCAGAAAATCTTTATCCATAAAAGGTTTCATTTTTATTATCTCCTTTCGGCTTTGTCTTTCTAAATTATACTACTTCAATGCGGCATAAGCAAGGATTAATAGCTGCCTTTCGATCATTTCTATAAAAATCAGCTCCCGCCGAAGCAGGGGCTGATCCTATCGTTTTAATAAAATTAATCAAACTTATCTTTTATCATTCTCACAAGCTCCTGTACAATGACCCAGACTCTTGTGCTTCTTATCGCGAAGCAGATATCCTCAAGGCAAGTGCGGCAGTTGTGTTCCTCCTCATACACAAGAGGCTCGCTGCCGTCGTCAATAACAAATGCCTGTGTCAGGCACATGCCGCCCTCACCGTAAAGCTCGGCTCTGACATAGCTGAAATTCTCAGCGCCTTCAATGCTGTCAAGGTCAAGCGTGACAGGCTCAGAACCAATCTCCTTTTCAAAAATAACCTTTCCGTCAGCTATCCATTTGAGAGTTTGGCTGTTCTTTGCCGACACGGTAATCTTGTGCCCGTCAACCCCGATTTCGGTGAACATCGGATAAGGCAGATTCTGATTTCTGTAGTCAAAAGCTTCTTTGGGACCGATTTCAAAATCGTTGCCGCGCAGTCTTCTCGTCACAGCGAAGAAAGCGCCGCTCTGCATAGTTTCCTTTATATTTTCAACTGTGTTCTCCTCCATCATAAACACGCTGAAGGATGTGTCAATAGTATCCTTAATGTGGGCGTCTGTGTTGCTGAAACCGATGACATTGCGTCCGTAGGGCAGACAATACATCAGGAGATTATCCCAAAGGATTCTGTCATAGCCGGTTGTGCCGTTTTTCTCATTGAAAACCTCAATACCGAGGCAGCTATCATATTTGAGAAGCAGTTCGGCAAAGAATTCTATATTATCGGGATCATTGACCGCATCGGGATTTTTGTTTGTCTCAAGCCAATCACCGGGGTGGTTAATGTGTGAAAGTCCGCCGTTCTCCTCAACAAACTTTATCGCCTGCTCATAACCGTTCTCGGTGCCGCCGAAACCGTCACCGACTCCCTCGGGCAGGAAATATCCGTTGACATGGCATTTTGTCAGTGTGAGGTTGTTCAGCTCATTGGCGCCGGTCACGCAGACCATCTTTTTGCCGCGGACGGTGCCGTCATAGAGCGGATATGTACCGGTTGTTATGCCCTCATACTCCTCATCTGTCAGATGTGCCACGGTGTTTCCGAGAAGCGTCTGATATGAATAGAGCAGAAGTCTTGTCGGCTCCTCGTTCCACGCTCTGCCTGTGACTCCGTGATCGGCATTGGCGAGAAAATCATAATCCTGCTCATAGTATTCCTTGACCATTGTGGCAAGGTCCTCATCCGCGTCACTGTAAGTGGTGTGGGAATGGAGATTGCCTTTGTATGCTCCCCATGCGTCCTCGCCGCTCCAGATGACTTCGGCATAAGGCGAAATAATCTCATAATCAGCTGCGGATGCTGCGGACGCGCCGAGTGCGAAAACGCCGAGCTGACCGATCATCATGACGCTCAGAGCCACGCACAACGTCTTTTTCAAATATTTCATGTTACTACCTCCAAACAATTTATCCATATTATTTAACCAAAAACCGTCAAAATTGTCAAGAATGAACAAGAAATTATTGTGCCGAAATCAGTAACCTATCGCCACGGCTCCGAGCAGAACCGCTGCCGCAAACGCAAACTCAAGCACAAACAGCTTCCACGACCAGCGCAGATATTTGCCGTAAGATATCCCGACAAGTCCGATGGCAATAATCATTATTCCGCTTGTTGGATAGAGGATATTGCAGAAGCCGTCGCCCATTGTGAACGCAAGCACGACCGCCTGACGGCTGACCCTGAGAAGGTCGGAGAGCGGAAGGACTATCGGCATGATAAGAAACGCTTTTGCCGTTCCCGAACCGACTATAAACTCAAGAACCACGACAAAAAGAAAGATTGCAAAAAGTGCCTGTGTGCTCGTCATTGAAGAAGCTTTCTCATAGACAAAATTGAGTATCGTGTGGATTATATTGCCCTCCTGAAGGACATATGTTATACACATGATAAACCATATCATCGGGATGCACGGGGCAATGGTTTTGATGCCCTTGGCGAAGCCGGTGCCGAGCGCTTTGCCTCTGATACCGGCCTTGTGACCCGCCGCAAGACCTCCTATTGTGAAAAGCAGCGCCATCGCGACCATCGGCATATAATTGAGAATATCCTTGACTGAATCGCTTATGAAGCTGACCTTCTGAAGGGCGAAGGACACCGCCACCACAGCAAACACACAGCCGACGCAGGAGACGAAAGTAATTGTCGCCTTTTTAAGCGCGGGGTTCTTGAGAATCTCAAGGTCAACCTCTGCGGAATAGCGCTGACGAAGCTCGATATCGCCTTTATATGAAAGTGATTTTTCGGGATGCTTCTCTATCCTTTTTGCATAGAACACAAGATAGCCCGTAAGTATCGCATAGACACCGATGAACACAACCACTCTGTAAAGCAGACCGGAGAAAATCGGCAGACCCGCCATTGTCTGCACAACGACCACATTAAAGGGGTTAAAGGTCGCCGCGGTATAGCCGAAAGCAATTGCGACAAGGCTCATACCCAATCCGACGAAAGAGTCCCAGCCGAGCGCAAGTGATATTGCCACAGCGAGCGGCACAAGTGTGATGCTCTCCTCGAGAATACCCATAACTGACGCCAGAATCATGCAGACGAGTACAGTCATTGCCAACAGAACATATTTTTTCTTTTCGAATCTGCTGACCACAGCCGACATGATATATTTGAGCACACCGCTGCTGTCGAGAATGAGAAATGTGCCGCCGATGAGAACGATAAGTACGATTATCCCTATGCCCATTGCCGCTTGTGACGAGCTGAGCACCATAACCGGAGCGGCAATTATCTTCCACCACGGCATCTTGCCCTCATCGCCCTCAAAGCGGGTGTAAGTACCGTCTATAACCATGCCCTCACTGTCCGTCTGATAGACGCCGCGCGGAATAACCTGAGTGAGTATGCCCGCAAAAATCATTATCGCGAACAGCAGAGCGGTTATGCTTATAACCGTTTTTTTGTCAATCTTCAGTCCCTGAGCCTGCCCCTGTTCTTTTTCGGGCGTGTTTTGAGAACTCTTTCCCATAAAAACATCTCCTTATCTGCGCCCCGTGCGCGCAAATTGCACCACACGTCAGCCGGCAGTGCAAAAACTGCCGATATTATAGCAGAATATTCTCTCTTTCACAAGCAAAAATGCATATTTAGTGAAAATTTATTCATTAAGGATAAATTTTTCGACGAAGCGCTGCAAAAATATACCTCATACTGATGAAAAAACACCCCCGCAAAAGCATCTGCCTTTGCGGGGGCCGGAAATATTACGTTTTCGGAGCCTGAAACTTAAAGCTCTGCGAAATATTTGATTGTTCTGACCATCTGGCTGGTGTAAGAGTTCTCGTTGTCATACCAGGAAACAACCTGAACCTCATAGAGATCGTCAGCAATCTTTGCGACCATAGTCTGAGTGGCATCGAAGAGTGAGCCGTATCTCATGCCGATAACATCGGAGGAGACGATGGGATCCTCATTGTAGCCATAGGACTCGGAAGCAGCAGCCTTCATGGCGGCGTTGATGCCTTCCTTGGTCACGTCACTGCCCTTTACAACAGCGGTGAGGATGGTTGTGGAGCCTGTCGGCACGGGAACTCTCTGAGCGGAGCCGATAAGCTTGCCGTTGAGTTCGGGAATAACAAGGCCGATAGCCTTTGCCGCACCTGTTGAGTTGGGAACGATGTTGGCAGCGCCTGCGCGTGCACGTCTCTTGTCGCCCTTTCTGTGGGGGCCGTCAAGGATCATCTGATCGCCTGTGTAAGCGTGAATTGTGGACATGATTCCGCTCTGGATGGGAGCATAATCATTGAGAGCCTTTGCCATGGGTGCAAGGCAGTTTGTGGTGCAGGAAGCCGCGCTGATTATAGTATCCTCTTTGGTAAGAGTATCCTCGTTAACGCTGTAAACGATTGTTTTAAGGTCGTTGCCTGCGGGTGCGGAGATAACAACCTTCTTTGCGCCTGCGTCGATATGAGCCTGGCTCTTTGCCTTTGAGCAGTAGAAGCCTGTGCACTCAAGAACGACATCAACATCAAGCTCGCCCCAAGGAAGATCCTTTGCGTTGGGCATAGCGTAAATGGTGATTTCCTTGCCGTCAACTATGATAGCGCCGGGAACCTTGACAGTTTTGCCGTCCTCCTCGTACTCAGCAGCCTTGTAATCGACAGTGTGAAGATTCTCACCGATCTTTCCGCAGTAGCCGCCCTGAGCGGTGTCATACTTGAGAAGGTTTGCGAGCATGTCGGGGCTTGTGAGATCGTTGATTGCGACAACCTCATAACCCTCTGCTCCGAACATCTGCCTGAAAGCGAGGCGTCCGATGCGGCCAAAGCCGTTAATAGCAACTTTAACTGACATTTCAATTCCTCCGTGTTTTTATTGTAATTTTGGTTACATACCTCATATATTTTATACATTTTTTGCCTCATATGCAAGCAATTTGAAAAAAATTAACATCTCGGCGGAAAGTTTTGTTAATCTAAACAAAATATTAAAATAACTTTGCCGAAAGGGCATAATACTGCCGAATACATTCGACAAATGAGGGACTGATTTTGGAGATTGCTCAGGGCATAAACGGCGTCATCCCGGAGACGGGCGGGCAAAAAAACACAGAGACACTGCGCGAAATGCTGCAGCTTGAAATAAATTCGGCAATGGAAAACGGAAAAAGGCTTTTTGAGAGAGAGCTTGGAATAAAGCAGACCGTGAACGGGTGTCGGCGCAGGCTAAGACAGATTGAAAATCTCGATGACCCGGGCAGCGCAGTCTGCTTTGAGGCCACCGACCTTACGGACTTTTTCACGAACATTTGCAGCGCCTGCGACCTCGCTCTGTGCGGCACAGGCAGACACATCATTTTTTCCGGCTCCGCCGGCGCCGCCTTCATCTGCCGGGAAACCGTTATGCGTCAGTGTCTGAACATGATTTCAAACGCCGCAGTGCACTCCGGCTCGGAGCTTATCACCGCGAGGCTCACACACACCGCTCACTGCGCCGTGTTCAGCGTCTGTGCCGAGGGACATGCCGATCTCTCAAGCGTATGCGGCTCAACGCTTGTCAGAGGGAGCGGCATGTGGTATATCGCCAACACAGCCTTTTCCCACGGAACCTCCGCAATGATGTGCGTTCATGGCGGGGAGACCCGCGCGAGCATCGGCATAAAGACCTCCCCGGTCGTGCCGGTGAAGCCCGTACGCGATTTCACCTCTCTGCTTTGCGACAGGCTCTCTCCCGTATACACACAGCTGAGTACGGTTGAGGGGATATAAGCTCAGGTAATCTGAGCGCAGCGTGTCGAAAAAGTATTTTTTGACACGCTGGAGACTGTTGAAAAAACCACGAAGCCAAGTGAGCCGCACTCGTCGGCGTACAGAGGTACGGCAGAGTGCGGCTCGCGAAGGAAGTCAAAGCTCATTATCATCAGTAGCTTTGAATTGACACAAATTAAAAATCAAAAAAACTTCAATCAACAGAAATCAACAGAGAAACCTTTTTAAAGATGCCGTGCTTTGACGTTTCGGGGAATTTTTCAACAGTCTAAGCTCAGGTAATCTGAGCGCCTTTATAATAATGTTTGAGTATCTCCTCCCAGGAGCTGCCCTGCCGCGCCATATAATCCGCGCCGTACTGGCTCATGCCCACACCGTGACCGTAGCCGTAGGTTGTAATGCGAAAGTTCCTGTCATCATATTCTATATCAAAGCACGCGGAACGAAGCTCCAGCGCCGTCCGAACCTCAGTGCCCGTCAGTTCCTTTCCTCCTATCACAGCGCTGTCAACATATCCGGAATCGGTCTTTGTGCATTTCCCGACCCACTCCTCCGGGTCATCTCCGAGTTTCACACCGTCAATACCCTTGACCGCCTTCTTGAACTGTTCTTCAGTAAACGCCACGGTGCGGCTGAAATCGGGCGAAAGTCTGTCCCCGGCACTTGTGACCGACTGAAGATATCCGACCTCCTTGCCCCACACCTCCTGTGAGCTGAGGGTCTGCCCGGGACTTATCGCGTGAAAAGCCGCAGTTATCAGCTCACCGTCATAGGTGAGCTTTTTGCCGAACACATCGGTGACGGCCGCCTCTATCTTCTTCTCATATGTCTCGTACTTATCGCCCCATTTCTTTTTTCGCGCCGCCTCGTTTATATATCCCTGATGCGTCTGACTGCTGTCGCTTATATCGGCGCCGTTCAGGGACTCGTCCCCTCCGTTTTCCCGAGCCTTGAGCGCATATGTATAGCAAGCGACTGCCTGGGCTCTGAGAGCCTGTGAGTGATAGGTCGGAGGCATCTCCGCCGCAACAGCCCCCACAACATATTCATAAAGGTCTATCTTCGTCACTTTTTTTGATGACGGAGAGAATACGAGTATAGTATCGTTATTATCATTATCCGCCGCTGCCGCTTCGTCCGCGGTGCTCTCCGTCAATTCTGTGGGCGTGTCCGCCTTTCCTCCGCCCATAGCCGCCACGGGACACACCAGCAGAACAACAGCGAGCAGCAACAATATCATTCCCTTGTTTTTCATTTTTTTACCTCCCTGTTTTCACTTAACTTGACTTTTCATGCACATTGGGTGTAGAATAAAACCTAAACCAAAAATACAGCTTTCAGGAAAGGAGAAAGAAAATGGCAGGCTATATATCCACTGTCTCCAATGATGCCCTTAAAAGCTTATGCTCGGAAATAGGCAAGTATAACAAAATAAACCCCCATGATTTTGAGCGCTTCCAGGTAAAACGCGGTCTGAGGAATTCCGATGGCACCGGCGTTATGGCAGGGCTTACAAGAATATGCAGCGTTGAAGGCTACTATCTGCGTGACGGCGAGCGTGTTCCGGTTGACGGCAGACTTATATACAGGGGAGTAGACATCCGTGACATCGTGGCAGGCTGCGAGCGCGAAGGACGGTTCGGATTTGAGGAAGTCGCCTGGCTTCTTCTGTTCGGAAGCATGCCCTCAAAAAATCAGCTTGACACGTTCAACACGGTTCTCTCCGAGAGCCGTGAGCTGCCGGATGAGTTCATAGAGGACATGATAATGAAGGCTCCGTCGCCCAACATCATGAATAAGCTCTCGCGTTCCGTTCTGGCGCTCTATTCATATGACGAAAATCCCGACGACACCTCCGTTGAGAACGTCCTGCGCCAGTCCATTCAGATTCTCGCCCAGCTTCCCATGATCATGGCATATGCCTATCAGGTGAAACGGCGCAGCTACTATCACAAGAGCATGTATCTTCATCCTATCGACAAGACTCAGAGAACCGCTGAAGCAGTTCTGCGCTCCATAAGAGCCGACAAGGAGTTCACCCCCGAGGAGGCGGCGCTGCTCGACCTGTGCCTGATTCTTCACGCCGAGCACGGAGGCGGAAACAACTCCACCTTCGCCACACGTGTTCTCACCTCCAGCGGAACAGACACCTACTCCGCCATTGCCGCGGGTATCGGTTCGCTCAAGGGTCCCCGCCACGGCGGCGCCAACATAAAGGTTGCCGAGATGGTCAAATATATCAAGGAGGGGGTCAGCGACATAACCGACGAGGGACAGGTCGCCGATTTCCTGACAAAGATCCTCAACAAAGAGGCCGGCGACGGTTCGGGACTTATATACGGCATGGGGCATGCGGTATACACACTTTCTGACCCGAGAGCCGTTATACTCAAAAAGCACGCGCGCGAATATTCCCAAAAGTGCGGCATGGAGGACGAGTTCCGTCTGCTTGAGCTCATTGAGACACTTACGCCTCAAATAGTCGCAAAGGCGAAGGGCGACAAAAAGAAAATGTGCGCAAACGTTGACCTGTATTCAGGGCTTATATACAAAATGCTCCGAATCCCGGAGGATCTTTACACCCCGCTGTTCACTGTTGCGCGTATCGCCGGCTGGTCCGCTCACCGCATGGAGGAGCTTATCACCGGCGGCAGGATAATCAGACCGGCATACAAGAGTGTTGCCCTGCCGAAAAAATATGTTGCTCTTGAGGACAGAATTGAAAACTACTCCGGAGACGACGGAAACTATATTCCCAGCGATGAGCGCAGCTAACAGATTTCAGCTGCATAAACCAACAAACCGTTAGGATTGATACTGATGAAAAAAGAAAAAAATCCGATAAACATTATCTTCGCTGCGTTCGGAGCAGTGCTTTTGGCTGTCATACCGCTGCGGTGTTATCAGTTTATAAAGATACTTGAGCCGGGAACCGGCTTCTATGACAAAACGGACTGGAGCGTATGGGTTCTGTACGCACTGCTTATCCTCGCGGGTGCATCGTTTGCGGCAGCCGCGTTTGCCTCAAAGAAAAAATTCGTCTATGATACTGCGCCCGCGAAGTCAACAGCGATAGCTCTGGCTTCTTTCATGCTCGCGCTGACCATGTTCATAAGCTCGGTGGCTCAGTACAATTCCGCACTCTCAATAATTTCGGACGGGAGCACTATGATATACGGAAGCGAGTCAATCGGCTACTTCAAAACCGGAGCCGCTGCGAGGATGCTTGAGGGGGTGTGCGCCATTGTCTGCGCCGTCTTCTTTGTGATTTTCGGTTACGGACATATCTCAGGCAAAAGCCGTGCCGCAGACAACAAGCTGATGGCTCTGTTCCCTGTGCTGTGGTGCATATTCAGACTTATGCACCGCTTTATGCGGACAATAAACTTCTTAAACGTTTCCGATCTTCTCTATGAGCTTGTCATGTGCGTGATGCTCATGCTGTTCTTTATGGCGTTCGCTCAGCTTAATTCCGGAATCGGTTCAAAGAAAATTGCATGGCAACTCGTGGGTTACGGCGTTCCCGCCGCACTTTTCTGCCTTCTCTGCTTTTTGCCGAGATTTATTATGCTCATCACCGGGCGTTCGGAGCTGCTCTGCTCAGACTCGCCGATTGAGTGGTGTGACCTCGGCTGTGCCGTGTTCATCATCACGCTGATAATCGGACACGTCGGCGTTATCTCGCAAAACACCGAAACTCCCGCCAACACATCCGGCAGCGAGGCTGAGAGCTGATGTTTATCGAGAATCTGCTGACCGCGGCTCAACAGGTAGCCATCCTCTATATACTTGTCGCCGTCGGCTTTATCGCCGACAAGACCGGGATCTACACTGAAAAGGCCGCGCGTCTGTGCACAGACCTTTTATTCTATATCATAACCCCTGCGAAAATAATTCAGTCCTTTCTGCTCATGGATTATGACAGTCAGGCGGCGCAGGGGCTTGCCGTTGCCGCCGGCTGCGGAGCTCTTATACATATCATCAGCGCGACCGTCAGTTTTCTCGTTTTCAACAAGTCCCCCTCCGGCAGGGCGGCAATATTCAAATATTCCTGCGCCTACGGAAACTGCGGCTATATGGCTCTTCCTCTTGCCTCAGCCGTTCTCGGCACGCAGGGTGTTTTTTATTGCTCGGCAGTTATAATGTCCTTTCAGATTTTTTCCTTCACTCACGGAATCTGGCTGATGTCACACTCCGATAACGGTGAAAAGGTCAAATTTGATTTTAAACGTATTTTCATAAACCCCGGCACGATATCCGTCATAATCGGTCTGCCGCTGTTTCTGCTGTCAATCAGGCTTCCCACGGTCATTGAAGCTCCCATTGATTATCTCGCGGAGCTTAACACCCCGATTGCGATGCTCATTTTCGGAACCTATCTCGCAAACACGAACGCCAAAGCGGCGCTTAAAGAGTGGCGTATTCTCACCGTTGCGCTCGTGAAGCTTATAATCATCCCCTGCATATGTCTCGGTCTGTTCAAGCTTTTCGGGCTGAGCGGAACGCTGCTGACCTCGCTTATCATATCGGCGAGCGCGCCGACCGCAAACAACACTGTGATGTTTGCGGCGAAATACGACAAGGACACAGGACTTGCCTCGCAAACCGTCGCCATAGTCAGCTTCCTGTCGATAATCACTATGCCTGTCTTCATAGGCATTTCCAGTGTGGTGTGACGGATTTTCTGTCAGCGTCTGAATCTCTAACACGATATAAAAACCACTGATTCAACGGTGGTTTGCTCCACCCCTATAAGGGGGTGATTACCGACTTGACCCC
>SAMEA3663263__coassemble_246_pt1 | contig 15655 bp, 14 predicted proteins | sample SAMEA3663263__metabat2_low_PE_013 | metagenome-assembled genome bin SAMEA3663263 (sample SAMEA3663263) | pig gut metagenome | biome: pig gut; feature: pig-associated habitat; material: faeces | place: China | collected 2013 | reverse complement strand
GCTGAGCGGTTCGAGCGCCTGCTCCGTGCACCTGCCGACCCGCTTTGAAAAGCCGCAGTCATGCCTCGTTATCAGCATGGCAAGTGCCGGCACCGTGAGTTTTTTTATCACCGGCTTCGGGTCAAAATCAAACGGCCAGAGATTTCTGATTTTTTTGCCGTCCCCGTCAATCTCAATAACCTTTGACTGACCTATTCCGGGAACGATTATGCACGGGCATCTCCCACAGGAACAGCTTCTTGCCATAAAAAATCCTCCGCCTGAAATTATCAAAGCTAATAATATCACAAAACGTAACAAAATTCAAGAAAAGCCAGTGATATTTATGTAGAAAAAAGCTAAATTTATTTTTCCTTTTTCTTGACCCGGACGCGCTTTTTCTGATAAGATATGCTTGAAATAAATTGAGAGGTCATATGCCATGGAGATTATTAAAAATCCGACAAATAAAATCAAGCGCGTAATCGCGCTCATATCCCTCATCCTTTCTCTTGTAACAGCCGTGTTTTCTTTGCTCACGCTCGGCATTGACGCTATCTCGGCAGACAGACGCCAGCCGGAGGTTTCAAAGCAGAACATCATGTTTCTCGGAGCGTATGACCGCTCGCAGGGCATAACAACGGACGGCAGCCACTTCTTTTTCAGCTCAAAATCGGGGCTGCTGAAAACCGAGCTTGACGGGACGACAAAGGTGTGTTCAAACATCCTCGCTATACCGAAGGAGCTCAAGGATAATTACAGCAGCGCACACATAGGCGGCATAAGCTACTGCAAAATGAACAACAGAATATATGCCGGTCTGGAGGACAGCAAGGTGTGGGACTATCCTATTGTCGCCTCGTATGACGCGGACACCCTGAAGTTCACCGGAGAGTATTATATTCTCGACAACACCGTGCACACCAGAGGCATGCCCTGGGTTGCCGTTGACAATGAAAACAACCTGCTCATAACGGCGGATCATTCGCGTGAGGCGACAAAGCTCGTCATCTACGACATTTCAAACGGCATGGAGTATGTGCGAACAGTTGACCTGTCCTGCACCGTCGAGCGCATACAGGGCGCCGAGATGTATAAGGGCTTGCTGTACGCCGCAACAAACGATGCCACGCAGGCTGTCTATCAGATAAACCCCGTCACGGGCGAGGTCGTGAAATATTTTGACCGCAATCTGACTGACGGAAGCGAGGGCGAAGGCATCACTGTGCTCGAGACACCCGACGGTGCGGTTTTCCACGCCATTGATATGGGTCCGTTGTTTATAAACGCATTTATAAGACATTACGCGCCGGCAGTAGACTGAATAGCGAGGTGGATTTTCTGTGTCAAGCTTTGTTAATCTCGCAAAAGCATATCTTAAAGCATGCGTAAAAATTTTTGCGGCGTGCTGGGCGGTTTTGGGGCTTTTCGTGCTGATTATCACAGACGTTGCCGACCGTCCGCCCGCTGAACCGGAGGGCGCTGTATTGGTTGACAGTCAGAACCTTGTGCTCGAAAAAGCCTTGACAAGAGCGCAGGGTGTGACGACTGACGGCGAGTATTTCTATTTCAGCGGAAATTTCTTTCTGACCAAGATGACTGCCGACATGACGCAGACTGTCGAACAGAATCTCTGCGCCATACCGCCGCAGCTTCTGAAACTCGGCTGCAATCACATAGGCGGCATAAGCTATTTTGACGGAAAAATATATGCCGCCGTTGAGGACGGAGATGAATATCTGCACCCGCATATTGTCGTCTACGACGCGGAGACGCTCCAATTCACCGGAGAATACTATGAATTGCCCCAGTCACTTCACAAGGACGGTGTGCCGTGGTGCGCGGTGGATGCTGAGCGCGGCGTTCTTTACACCGCCGAGTGGAACAATGCGGAGGTGCTCAATGTCTTTTCTCTTGACGGCATGAAGCTTCTAAAAACCATTCCGCTGTCGCAGAAGCTCGACCGCATACAGGGTGCTGAGATCTATGACGGAATCCTGTATCTCTCGAGCGACCTGAAGACGGATGAAAAGCCGGTGTTCGCGGCGAACCCCGAAACCGGGGAAGTCACAACTGCGTTTATACGCAATGTCGGCGAAGGTGTGGAGGCGGAGGGGATGACCGTCATGCCCATGGAGGACGGCTCGCTTTTCCACGTCATGGATATCGGAAATCTCAGGCTGAACATGAGCTTCAAGCATTACGCGCCGGTCAGCGGCGAATAAAACTCTCACACAACAAACAGGCGCGGGCTGCTGTATTCAGATTCAGAAAGAACTGATTACGGAGCCCCGCATCTGTTTGTAAACTAAAATTGAATTATATTACGGTTTTGTATAAACATTGCGCTCACGCTATTGTTAAATCTTTTTTCGTGGGGTATAATTAATGGCATAGAAAATAAAATCGAAACGGTGAAAGTATGGTATATAACAACGGGTTTGGCAGCACCGGCATCCCAAACGGCGCTGAGACACTAAGGATTTCGCAGAACGACAGACGCAGTCTCCATCGGCTCGGCAATCTTGCCGGCATGGGGCTTGTTCTGTTTGTTGTTTTTCAGTTTATCGCCCTGCTTATTCTGACTGTCACCGGTCTTGAAGATGAGTATATCTATGACACGGATATGGGATATTCAATCGGGGCAATAGTATCAGTTTTTTCAATATTTGTTCCCTTTCTCATCGTCTGGCTGTGCATGAAAGACAAAAAGAAAAGCTGCCTGAATTTCGGAAAGCCCTATGATACCGGGCTTATGCTTTTGGCTGTGCCGATAGGTCTCATGCTGTGCATGATAGGCAACTTTGCCACATATTATATTTCGGAGTTTTTCGAGAACGCTTTCGGCGTGGTCTTTGAGTCTCCGGAGATGGCCACTCCGACCTCGCCGCTGGGCATTGCCGCCTTTATTCTTCAGGTGGCCTTCGTTCCCGCGCTTGTTGAGGAGTTTGCGGTCAGAGGCGTCATCATGATGCCGCTGCGCCAATACGGGAATCTTTTCGCCGTGACTGTCTCCTCCCTCATTTTCGGCATGATGCACGGCAATCTTGTCCAGGCGCCATTCGCCTTTATCGTCGGAATGGGAATAGGCTATTTTGTTATAATCACCGGCAGCATGTGGACCGGCGTTATGATACATTTTTGCAACAACCTTTTCTCCTGCATAATCAATATTCTCTATGAGTTCATATCAGAGGAGCAGGTTGACGCCGTATACTACGCGTGCGTCGCGGCCTTCTTTATAACAGGCATTCTCTGCACTTTCCTTTTCATCCGCAGAGCCGGTTACAGACACATAAGCATCCGCTTCGGCAAACCGCGCACCTCACTTTCAGCAGGCAGGAGGCTTGTCGCCTACGGGTTGAATATACCGATGATTTTGGCTATAATCTATCTCATATACGCCACCTCACAATATGTGAGCCGGGTGTGACAGGAGGCATTCAGTGACTGACTGCGAGTTGATGAGCGCCGCAATAGAACTTGCGAAACAGGCCGCCGCTGACGGAGAGGTTCCGGTCGGCGCGGTAATTGCACGCAGAGGGGAGATTGTCGCCTGTGGGCGCAACCGCAGGGAAAAAGACAAAAATGCCCTCGCCCACGCCGAGATTGAGGCGATAAATAATGCCTGCCGCGCGCTCGGCGGCTGGCGTCTTTGGGAGTGCGAACTGTTTGTTACGCTTGAGCCCTGTCCGATGTGTGCCGGAGCAATAATCAATTCGCGCTTAAAGCGCGTGGTGTTCGGCGCGTATGACCCGAAGGCCGGCTCCTGCGGTTCGGTGAACAATCTGTTCCTTTTTCCCTATAATCACTCGCCGGAGCTCACCGGCGGTTTTATGGAGGACGAATGTGCCTCACTGCTCAAGAGCTTTTTCGCGCTTCTGCGTCAGTCCAAGCGTGAAAAATAAGAGCGAAAGGACAAACAAAATGAAAAATGTGATAGCTGAAATAAAGAGGAACGCTTCGTTTCTCAAAAAAATCGGACTTGCTTCCGGTCTTATATCCGCTGTGAGTCCCGCAAGAAGGAATAGCATTCCGTCCGTAAGCCCCGAAAGCGTATATGCCTCCTCCGAGGGTGACAGACTGCATTTTCTCAATGTCGGGCGTTCGGGGTGCATACTGATTCAAAGCGGCAGGCGCTTTGCGCTTGTTGACTGCGCTGACAAGGCTCATTTTCAGACAGTTTCTGACTATCTGAAAAACGTTGCGGCTGATGAAAGCGGAACTGTCAAGCTTGATTTTGTTGTTTTCACACACGCTCACGGCGGGCACATCGGCGCGGCGGAGGAGCTGTTCGGGGATGAAAAAATATCTGTTGACACAGTGTATATAAAAGAGCTTTGTGAAGAGAATCTCGGCAATGCGGAAGAGCGGCTCAGTTGCTCCTCCCTGCGCAGCCGGGCGATTATTTCCGCAAAGCAGGCGGGCGCCGTTGTCTGCACGGAGATTCCCGCCGGATATTTCGACTTTGGGTCTTTCAGACTGCGTTTCGTCAACACCGAGCCGGACAACTACCACCGCAATATAGATGAAAACGACAATTCACTCGGACTTATCGTTTCAAAAGCGGACAAAAAGATTCTGCTCACCGGAGATATGACCGACAGAACCGGAGACCTGTCAAGGCTCGCCGACCTTGTCGGCAGAGTTGATGTTTTTGAGCTTCCCCGTCACGGGGAGGAAAGTCTCAAAAAAGATACCGTCAAGGCACTGTCCCCCGATGTTATCATCGCCGCCAACAGCACCGCTGACATTCCCGCTCAGGTGCTCGGAGACTGCATGCTCAACTGCAACGCCACCGTCTATTCTACGGTTGAAAACGGCGGCTTAATCATAACTGTTGACGACAGCGGAGAGCTGAGGTTGACAAACAATATACACAAAGAGGAAAGGATAACAGAAAATGCTTGAATACAAATTTGACACCCAGCTTCTGATTGCCGGCGAGGATCTTGATGAGGACGTCATTCACGACTATATAATGGAAAACATTGAGGGCGACTGTCTGCTTGCTTTCGGTGATGAGGATCTGATAAAAATTCATTTTCACACGAACACGCCGTGGAAAGTGCTTGAATATGCCGCCTCTCTCGGCGACATACATGATATTGTCGTTGAAAACATGCAGCGTCAGGAGGACGGGCTGAAAGGCTGAGTTTGAACAAACGGAAAGTCCGTACCGATTTCACTTAATTTATTCAAGCAGCGTCAACCGAAATTTGATGCTGCTTTTTCACGGACATTGCTGAATAATTGTAAGCCGACTCCCACAAGCTATGCCGCAACGCAGTTTGTAAAGTGCGAGCGGTGAGGGAACGGATTGCTTTGCAATCCGCACGCACTCGTACTCGCCGAAGTCTTACGAGTGCGTGCCGAACTGCCTTGTGAAAAGCACTTTTTAAGTGTTGCGGCATAGCGGTCGGGGGTCGGGCGGGAACGGCTCGTTTGCTTTTCTTTTGCGAGCGTTTTCTTTTGCACATCAAAAGAAAATGCTCAAAAAGATGTTATTTGAGTTTTTGTCTTTTTGAGTGCAAAAATCCGCCATTCCTTATATGCGGGAATGGCGGATTTTTAATATTTAGAATTACACTGTTTTACTGGACATATGCCGCAACAGTCAGCATATACTCGCCCAGCTGGCCTCCGAATTCCGGAGCGCCCTCCATTATCAGCTTGCCGGCCTTTGCGGACTCGAGCATATCGTCAAGACCGAGAAGAATACCCAGCGCGCTGTCAAGCGAGTCGAAACGGAGCGTGAAGAAAGGCATAGCCCTCTTGTACTCCCCTCTTCCGGCTCTGGATTTGCCCGCCTTGATACGAAGATAGGCGGAGATTTCATCGTGACCGTTGACCGCCCAGGCATAAACTCTGTCGGGGCTCTTGAGAGTCCAGCCGTGAACATCGGGATGTCCGAGCTTGTTGAGCTGGCTGATACCGCTCGAAAGCAGATAGAAATAGCACTTTGTGAGCAGCAGCTTTGTATCCTCGTCCTCGGGGATGGATTTCGCTGTCAGCAATGAGGACATTTTCAGCAGCACCATCATGAATGATGCGAAGAGTCCCGTGTGCTTGGCGATGCCCTTCATCTTCGGAAGGGTCTTGAGGTTCATCGTGCCCTTGAAGAAGGCGTTCATAGCCTCAATGCTCTTGAACTCAAGCTCCACATGCGGGTTGGTGTCAACCTTGTCATTATGAACAAGCCACTCGCCGCAGTTGACCACGAAATGCGTGGCAACCTTGCCATCGGGGCTTTCGGGGTCAAGCGCACTCACCTGAATAACGCCGTGCGCGTGCTCAAACTTCTTTGCAAGCGAAGGAACATCGGTTGCAATCACCTTGATGAGCGGAAGAACAGCGTTGAGAAAAAGTTTATTTGTGTAAATCTCATCTCTTGAAGCCATATAATCATTCCTTTCCGGGGAAATTCGCTGTGTGAGTTATCACACCTCGTCATCCCAATCGTCATCAAGCTCAAAGTCCTTGCCCATAACTTCGCGGACGGCATCTATGATTCCGTTGGAGTCGATGCCGAGAATGGACATGATATCCTCATGCAGACCGATGGGAGCAAACTTGTCGGGTATGCCGAGCTGTTTGAACGCGCAGCCCTTACCGGACTCGATAACAACCTCTGCAACGGCACTGCCCAGACCGCCTATCACATTGTGATCCTCAACCGTGATTATACGGCGAGTATCGGACACAGCCTTGAGAATTGCCTCGCGGTCGATCGGCTTTATGGTGTGCATATTGATGACACGAACCTTCAGACCGTCGGCGTTCTCAAGGAAGTTGGCCGCCTGGAGAGCCTGGAAAGCGCATGAGCCGCAGGCGATGATGGTGATATCGGTGCCCTCTTTGAGAGTGACCGCCTTGCCAACCTCGAAGCCGTAATCGCTGCTCGGATAGAGCACACGGTCAAAACCTCTGTTGATTCGGATATAGAACGGACCGGGGGTCTCATATGCAGCGCGCACCGCGTTGACTGTCTCCATGCCGTCTGCAGGGCAGATAACGGTGAGGTTGGGCATTGCGCGGGTAACGGCCATGTCGTTTATAGCATGGTGGGTTGAACCTGCCTGACCGAAGGATGTGCCCGAGTGAGTAGCTATAACCTTAGCGTTTACATTCTGATAGCATATATCGGTCTGAAGCTGGTCGGCGCTTCTCAGAGAAGCGAATACCGAGAAGGTCGAAAGGAAGGGAACAAGCCCTGCCTTTGCCATGCCGGCAGCGATGCCGAACATGTTCTGCTCCGCAATACCGACGTTAAAGAATCTGTCAGGATAAGCCTGACCGAACATACCGATTTTTGTTGATTTGCCGAGGTCGGCCGTAAGGGCGACTATCTCCGGGTGCTCAGCACCCAGCTCGACAAGAGCCTTTCCGTAATATTCCGCCGTGGAAAGAGCGGTTGAGTCAACGGCTGTATAAGTCATTCCGCCTGCCATATTATTCGCCCTCCTTTTCAGCCCGTGCTTTACGGGTCTCATAATAAGCGTCGAGGCTGTCAATAGCTTTCTTGTACATATCCTCGTCTATCGCGCCGTAATGCCAGAGGTAATTGTCCTCCATGAAGTTAATTCCGGCGCCCTTTATTGTGTTCGCGATTATCATAACGGGGGAGTCGGTCTTGTTTTCCAGCGCGAAGTCAATCGCCTCGCACAGCTCTTTGAAGTTGTGACCGTCAACCTCCTTGACTATGAAACCGAAAGCCCTCCACTTGTCCGCAAAGGGTTCAAGCTTCATGACCTCCTCTGTCGGACCGTCTATCATGCACTTGTTGCGGTCAACAAAGGATATCATGTTTGTTACCTTGAAATTGGACGCCGCCATTGCAGCCTCCCAGTTTGAGCCCTCATCGCACTCGCCGTCGCCGAGGATGCAGTAGGTCTTATAACTCTTGCCCAGCACACGGGCGGCAAGAGCGGTGCCTATGGCTATCGGCAAGCCGTGACCGAGGGAGCCTGTTGAAGCATCAACACCGACAACCTTGTTCGAGTCGAGGTGGATGCCCATCTTCGAATTTGTGTGGTTAAAGGTTTTGAGCTGCTCAGGATCGTTCCAGCCATAGTCCACAAGCACGGGAGCATAGGCGATTCCCGCGTGACCCTTGCTGAGAATAAATCTGTCCCTGTCCTCCCAGTCGGGATTCTTAACATCGAGGTTAAGATACTTGTGATAAAGAACGGTCAGCATATCCATAACACTCATACCGCCGCCGATATGACCGCTGCCTGCCCAATATGTAGTGTCGAGGCAGAGTCTGCGCAGCTCGTGAGCCTTCTTCTCGAGAGCTAACCATTCCTGCTTTGTTAATGGCATTTACATTTCCTCCTTACAGAAAATATTTTATTGTCTGAGCGATATGCGCACGGTGGCATTCGCTGAGCTTACTAAAAAATCCTATGCTGAACATGGCAAAAAATGCCTTCATCAGAACAAAATGCATAAACCAAAAGGCTGTTTTTTGCAATTTTCTGTCTCATATGTATTATTCTAACACAAAAAACCCTGCCTTGTAAAGACAAGACAGAGCTTTTTTGCAATTAATTTTTATCCGCGCTCAGGATGGTTCTTCCTGACGACGGAAAATGCCTCCTCGGCGACCTCAACGGTGTGAGCGATATCCTCATCGGTGAGCGAGGCATTCATGAAGTGGTTGTGGTGGCTTGTCATGAATATGCCGCGCTTGACCATCTCGGCAATCCACTCCTGATGAAGCATGAGCGAATCGTCATCCGCAAGGCGCAAATAAAACAGCGCAGGCTCGCCGGACACAACAAGATTGAAGCCGTTGTTGGCGGCTGCCGCCTTGAGTCCTGTGGTCAGCTTTATGCCCTTCTCACGGAACAGTGCGGGTGTGTTGAGTTTTTTCATCTTTTCTATGCACGCGATTCCCGCGGCGAACGGTATCGCGCTGAGCCAGTAGCTTCCGGTATAAGACAGACCGCTTATCGCGCTCTTGAGGAAATCCTTGCCGCAGAGTGCGGAGACGTTCCAGCCGTTCGCGAGCGCCTTGCAGAAGCAGATAAGGTCAGCTTCAAAGCCATAGTAATGGTCGCTGCCCGCAAGGTCAAGACGGAAGCCGGCGCGCACATCGTCAATTATGAGAACGATGCCGTTCTTTGTGCAGAGCTCGCGGACCTTCTGCCAGTAGCCGTCGGCGGGAAGCTGATTGTCCGCGAAGTTGCCGTGGAGATAAGGAGTGGAGATGAACGCCGCTATCTCGCCCTCGTTCTCGGCAATGGCTCTCTCGAGCGCCGGAATATCGTTCCAGTCGATATAGATGCTGTTTGCGACATCCTCCTCGAGAACTCCGGGATAGTCGACTTTCTGGGTCCACGGGGAAACTCCGTGATAGAAGCCGTTTATAAATATTATTTTCTTGCGGTGGGTTGCCGCTCTGGCGGTCATGACGGCCGCAGTGGTGACGTCGTTGCCGTTCTTTGCGAAGAACGCCCAGTCGGCGGAAGCTACCGTATCGACAAGCAGTTCGGCAAAGTCGATCATTTTTGTGGAGGGCGAAGTGGTGCAGTTGCAGATTTTCGCCTGCGCAATCGCCGCGGCGTCAACATCCGGATCGTTATAACCCAGAACATTGGGACCGTAGGCGCACATATAATCTATAAATTTGTTGCCGTCAACATCCCAGAAGTATGAGCCCTGTGCTCTGTCCCCGAAAAGCGGAAACGCGCCGACCGGGATAAAGCAGCCCTCTGCCGGACCGAGATGGCCGTACACGCCTGAAGGAATAACCTTTGCGGCTCTGTCAAACATCTCTCTGCTCTTTGTATAGTTGTTCAAATCAAAGCTCATTGCAGTCCCTCCCTTAAGCTAAGTACAGCGCTACTCTGTCGAGCAGTCTGTTGAGATTGTCTATCATGGAAATCATACCCTTCATCTCAATGGCGCCTGTGCCGATGCACGCGACAGCGTTGATGTTGCCGTCAAACAGGTCTCTCGCAAGCTCGATCGACTCAAATTCCATTGCCGCGCGGGGATTTTCGCACGCCTTCTTTATCGTCACAAGACGTCCGTCCTTGGCACGAATGGTCGCAGCGGGACCGTCCTTTATGCTGAAGCCTATCTCTCCGTCAACAATGTGGGAGGCGGAGAACTGACCTATCTTGTCGTTGTTGGCAATCTGCGAAATGGCGACGGAGATGGTATAGAACATCAGCGCCGTGCTCTTGTCGAAGAAATCCTTATCCTCGAGGTCGGCAGGCTCCGGGCGCATGTATTTGCCGAGCAGATCCGTCAGCGGAGTAAAGGTCTTGAGCAGGAACTTGATATGCTGGAAGCCCTTGGAGGGGATTGGAGTCACGGTTCCGTCGATAAGACCGTTGAATTTTTCGCAGGAAGAAAACGGCAGCTTAACGTCGCACTTTTCAGCGCCCTGCTCCATTCTGCACCTTCCGTTTTTAAAGGTAATTGTCGCACTCGGTCCGTCCTTGACTTCAAAACCTATTGAAATGGGCTTTGAGTTGGTAAGCATGGCGCTCGCTTCGGGGACAATCTCGCACAGATTCTCCAACGTTCCCAAAACAGCATAAAGGTTTATGTATGCCAGTGTTTTCTGATCAACCAACCTTCATTCCTCCTTTACATAAAATAAGAAAGTTGAGTTATAGAATCCGCTTCTGCGGAGAATTTCTATACCTGATATTTTATCAAAAAGGGACCGCAAAGTCAATTGAAATCCCCTCTTGCAGCCCCTTTTGATTCAATCTTGACAAAGTCGCTTGTTTTTCAGCGCTTTGAAAAACATTTTTTCTGTGAAAACGAAGATTCCCGAATTTTTTTCGGCTGACACTGAAACAACTTACTTGTTTCAAAAATTTTTTTGCCGTCTAAGCTTTGAAAACATGTTTTCCGCTCCCCACCTCAAAGCTCTCGCCGCCGAGCATAACGCAAGCGGTGCAGCCCTCGGGAACGGTGAATTCATATACGGTGCCGTCCCCCTCCGTTCTCCACTTCGAGGCTACCTCTCCGAAGCGTGAATCTATCGATGCCTCGACAAAGGTTATTCTCTCATCCGTCACCGGGCGGAAAATTATATGCCTGAACGCCGGAGAGTCCGGGTCGGTGTTGATTCCCGCCATAACTCCGAACATCCAGTCGGCGACCGAGCCGTAAGCATAGTGGTTAAAGGAATTCATGTCACTCGACCACATGCTTCCGTCCGGTTTTATGCCGTCCCAGTGCTCCCATATGGTTGTCGCACCCTTGGTCAGAGGATAGAGCCATGATGGATATTCCCGTCTGAGCATGAGGTCATATGCCGTGCGGGCATATCCGTTGTCACTCAGGGCATGCAGAAGATACGGAGTGCCGACAAACCCGGTCGTGAGATGTCCGCTCTCCCTGACAAGCTCGAGGAGCTGTTCGGCGGTCTCCTTCGGATTGTCAGTCAGTCCGAAATGCAGCGCCAGCACGCAGGCGGTCTGAGTAGGCTTTTTCAGCCGTCCGTTCTCCATATATTCCCGTCTGAACGCCTCAGCGGCAAGGCGGGGAAGTTCCCCGTACTTCTCCGCGTCACGTCCGATAACCTCCGAGGCTTTCACAAACAGGGATGAAGAATATGCAAAAAACGCCGTTGCGATTAGCGTTTCATCCGTCGCGCCCTTGTAGCTGCCCTCCTCGGCGTCAAGACCGAGCCAGTCCCCGAAATGCTCTCCGGGCTTTCTCAGTCCGTTTTCAGAGCGTTCAAGCATCCAGTCTATCCACTTTTTCATCGATTCATACTGCTCGGCAAGTATATCCCTGCTGCCATAGGTCAGATACATCTGCCACGGGCATATGACCGCCGCATCTCCCCATGCCGCCGAACCGCCCCCGCCTATGGAATTGGGGATGACGTGGGGCACGCAGCCGTCGTCTTTCTGATCCGCAGCAAGATCGTGCAGCCATTTTCTGAAAAACCGCTCAACATCAAAATTATAGCTTGCCGCGCGCGCGAACACCTGCGCATCCCCTGTCCAGCCAAGCCGTTCGTTCCTCTGCGGGCAGTCGGTGGGAATGTCAAGGAAGTTACCCTTCTGACCCCAAATAATATTTTCATAAAGGCGGTTCAGCATCTCATCAGAGCATTTGAAATGCCCGGTTCGGCGCATATCCGAGTGGACAACCACCGCCGTGAAGTTCTCCTTTTTCACTTCATCCGGCCAGTTTTCAAGCCGTATATAGCGAAAACCGAAAAAGGACAGCGCGGATTTATAAACATGCCGTCTGCCGTCACAGATGAACCGAATCTGCGCCCTTGCGCTGCGATAGTTCTCATTATAGAAATTGCCGTTTTTATCGAGCACCTCGGCATGGCTTATTACAGCCTCGGCACCCTCTCTGCCCTCAATGGCAAACTCGACATATCCGGTCATATTCTGCCCGAAATCTATGACAGTCTCGCCGGACGGGGTTATGATTATATCCTTTGCGGGTATGCGCTCGTGCTCCGTCACACGTTCACCCTCCTGAGGTATAAGCATATCCTTGGACATCTCCACCTCTACCGCAGGGTACGCCGCATCCGCCTTGAAACGCGCGTCATAGATATCTCCGTTATATATATCTGAATATCTCAGCTTGCTCTCACGCACAAGCCAGGAGGAATCCGTATATATATCACCGGTGCTGCCGTCTTCATATTCTATATGTACGGCGGCAATGAGCGCCGTATCCCTGTACCCGAGATATTCCGCCGCCTCGTTCTTTCTGCTTCTAAAGCGCCAGCCCTGCCCAACGGTTATCTCAAGGCAGTTATCCTCCGACAGCAGTTCTGTTATGTCATAGCTCTGCACCTGGAGACGGTGTTCATATGAGGTCCATCCGGGCGCAAGAATAAAATCTCCCACCCGCACACCGTTAAGCTTTGCCTCATAGACTCCGAGCGTTGTCACATCGAGCACGGCAGTCTTTATTGCCGAGTCACAGCAAAAATTTTTTCTGTATACGGTTCCGCCGCAGAAAAATTTTTGTCCGTTTTTTATCCATTTTGCATTAACAATATTATTCATACTTTTTTCATCTCCTCTATATGTTGTAAAAGAAGGTTTCCCAAATCGATTTTAAATCAATATATACAAAAATTCAATATAGTTTGTCTTTTTTGTTACAAAATTGTTATATTTTTATAAGCTTAATTCACTTGACTTTTTTCTTTCCATGGGGTAAACTGAAAACACCGTGAATATTTTTTCACTGAAAAACATACTCATCAAATGGAAAAGGAGTAAAAGACATGAAGAAAATTCTCGCTTTGATTTTGGCTCTCGCCATGGTCTTTGCTTTTGCGGCCTGCAAGGGCAACGATAAAGACGATGAGACCACCACAGAACCTGTCGGCGCTGTTGACGGTAACACAGAAGCAGCTCCCGTAGACGGCTCTGAGGGCAGCTCAGACGCAACAGATGTTTCGGGCGATGCCTCCACAGAGGCTCAGACAACTCCCGATGGTTCTGTCGTAGAGCCCTCCAACGCCGGCACTCAGCAGGGCGGCAACACTCAGCAGGGCGGCAACACCCAGCAGGGCGGCAACACCCAGCAGGGCGGCAGCACAGCACCTGCAAAGGGTCTCAATTCAACTGACCCCGCAACTGTCGCCGCTTTCTACTGCAAGGCAAGAAAGGCCACAAACCCCGTTCCCAAGGGTCAGCAGACACTGACTCTCGGCAACGGCGGCAAAATCGAGGGTGAAGGCTTTGTCGGCACAATCGTTAAGTTAGGTTCCGGCATCATCGACAGCGTACTTAAGAAGAACTCAACCGAGACCGATTGGATTCCCGCAGGCAGCCACGCTGACATCAAGGCTTCCGACGTCAAGTCCGCAAGCGCCAAGGTCAACGGCAACTACACCGAGGTCTCCATGACCTTTAAAGAGCAGACAGACGGTTCCGACGGTGACAGCAAGAACGGCGGTCCCGTTGCGCGCGGAGTCGGAACTCTGGGCAGCATCGACGGTGCTCTCAAGGATCTCGGCGCAGAGATCAAGAGGGGCAGAGAAAATGTAAAGCTTACATATGTAAACGCTAAGCTTAACTGCAAGATCGACAACAACACCGGCAAGATTGTCAGCGGTACATGGAGCTACACCGTTCAGATCAGAATATCCGAGGCTACAATTTCTTTCAAGGGTCTTTCCGGCTCTGTAAAGAATCTCTATGCCGAGGTTAACTACAAAGTAGTTATCTGACAAAACTGACTTCCTGAAATACCGTCCGGAGAATCCGGGCGGTATTTTTTCACTTCCCTGTTAAAATGTATTCCGGAAGGTTTTCCTCTTGTCTCTCGTATCTGTATCTTTATTAAAACTTTATGATTTATATTTAATTTTTTATCAAAATGATATTGACCTTTTAACTCCTTTTGAATTAAAATTAAAGCACAACTTATAAAGGGGCAACTAAGATGGGAATAAAAACAAAAAGGATTTTTGCACTTTTGCTGGCGCTTGTGCTCACATTTGCCCTCACCGCCTGCCGCGACAACGGCGGCAATGGGGATGAGAGCACCACAGACGCAGGCGGTGTGACAGATGCTCAGGCGGCAGACATTACTGTCGTCTCATCTTCCGATGAAAGCACCACCTCAGCTGAAGATACAACGGAAAAGTCAGCACAATCTTCTGCATCCGGATCATCGCAGTCAGCTCAAAGCTCTGACCAAACAACCTTCGGCTCAAACGGGCTCAATTCCACAAACATAAAAACCGTTGTTGAATTCTATAAGGCCGCCGCCAAGAAAACAGACAAAATAGATGCGCAGCAGACGATGACCCTTGCCCGAATCGATTTCACTCCTCAAAACACCTTTCAAAAGGGTCTGCTCGGCGCTTTCAAGGGGATAGCAACCGCGGCGCTGAAAGCCAATTCAACTCCGAGAACCGATGTTCCCGGCAATCATCAGGCTCTTAAAACAAGCGATCTTAATTCCGCAAACGCCATTGTCAGCGGAAACTACACGATAGTCACTCTGAATGTTAAGTCGCAGGAGGATAACCAAGACACAAAAGATTGGGGTCAGGGACCTGTCGGTCACGCGGTCGGCACCCTCGGCGACATAACAAAAGCTCTTGAAGCAATTCCCGCTGTTGAAGTTGACTATTCCCAGGGCAGCATCGTCCTGAGATACGACAACTGCAAGGTTGTTGTCAAGATAAACAACAAGACGGGTAAGATTGAAGCCGGCACATGGAGCTACACTGTGAACATCACTTTGACCGATATTTACGCAAGTTTCGGCGGCAACAGCCACCTCAAGCTGACCAATATGGGCGGAGCAGTTGACTTCTCTGTCAAAACCCGCAACAGCTGAACTTTATAAATTAAAATTTCAGGCAGCACCGAAATATCGGTGCTGCCTTTTTAGATTCAGGTTAGTGCAAAGCACACTAAAAATACAGGGCGGGATAAAATATCCCGCCCTGCGTTATAGTCTTATGAAATTATGACATTCTTCTGTTACGCATCAATTCAGCTTTCCTTTTTTCTGCGGGTCGCGCACGAAACTACGAATGCCGCTCCCGCAAGCGTGATAAGCGAAACCGAAACGGTGACTCCCGTATCCGGAGCATCAGCGCTTTCACCTGCGGGCTTGCTGTCAGCAGGTTTATCCGTGCTCTGAGCGTCAGAGGGCTTATCTGTATCCGAAGGATTCTCTGTGCTGTCGGAAGGCTTAT
>SAMEA3663263__coassemble_242_pt1 | contig 15786 bp, 14 predicted proteins | sample SAMEA3663263__metabat2_low_PE_013 | metagenome-assembled genome bin SAMEA3663263 (sample SAMEA3663263) | pig gut metagenome | biome: pig gut; feature: pig-associated habitat; material: faeces | place: China | collected 2013 | reverse complement strand
GTTCTTCCATGTTTCAAGAATTTCCTCTTTTGAGGGCTTGTTTTCAAACCTGACGAAAACCGCCGCCATGTGGCCGTCCGAGACGGGAACCCTCAGACACTGAGCGGTAAAATTCGGGCTGTCGGCGGGAACGATTTCACCGTTCTTTATCTCACCCCATATTTTGAGCGGCTCCTTCTCGGATTTTTCTTCCTCACCGCCTATGTACGGTATAACGTTGTCGAGCATTTCAGGCCATGTGTCAAAGGTCTTGCCGGCACCCGAAATCGCCTGATATGTGCAGACGAGGACGTCTTTGACGCCGAACTTTGACAGCGGATACAGTGCGGGAACATAGCTCTGAAGAGAGCAGTTCGATTTGACTGAGATGAATCCGCGCTCTGTGCCCAGACGCTTTCTCTGTTCGGGGATAATCTTTGCGTGCTCCGCGTTGAGCTCGGGAATTATCATGGGAACATCGGGCGTGAAGCGGTTGGCGCTGTTGTTTGAAACAACGGGACATTCCGCCTTCGCATAGGCGAGCTCAAGGGCCTTTATTTCGTCCTTGTTCATGTCAACGGCGCAGAAAACGAAATCGACCATGCCGGCGATTTTTTCAACGTCCGCCGAAGCATCCATGACTATCATATTCCTCATTTTTTCGGGGATAGGTCGGGTCATGCACCATTTTTTGCCCAGTGCTTCCTCATAAGTCTTGCCTGCGGAACGGGGGCTTGCGGCTAAAACACAGACCTCAAACCACGGGTGGTTTTCGAGCAGTGTAGCGAACCTTTGACCGACCATGCCTGTTGCGCCGATGATGCCGACCTTGAAATGTTTCATAAAACAGTCCTCCGAAAAACATAGAATCGTAAAAATAACAGTTGTAATGGCGGGAACTTTGCAATATAATAGTTGTGCCGAAAAACTGTGTTCCGCCAAGATGTTAAACAATAAAATGATAACACTAACGCACACATCAAGTCAAATACTTTTTTACGTTAAATTATATAAACATAAGAGGAAAAACGATGAAAAAAAGTGATTTTTATTACGATTTGCCGCCTGAATTGATTGCGCAGCATCCTGTCGAGCCGAGAGACAGTTCCAGACTGATGGTTCTCGACAAAAAAACAGGCGAGGTGACGCACAGGATATTCAGGGATATAACGGAGTATTTCCGCCCCGGCGACTGCCTTATTCTCAATGACACCAAGGTGCTTCCCGCGCGCCTCTACGGCACCAGAACCGACACGGGAGCAGTTGTTGAATTTCTGCTTTTAAACAACAGGGGAGATGACGTCTGGGAGGTTATAACGGGTCCGGGCAAAAAGGCGCGAACCGGTCACAGGTTCACTTTTCATGATATGCTGTTCGCGGAGATTGTTGACGTTCTTCCCGACGGAAACCGACTCGCAAAGTTTGAATATGACGGTGTGTTTTTTGAGGTTCTTGACAAAATCGGCGAAATGCCGCTGCCTCATTATATAACCGAGAAACTTGAGGACAAGAGCCGTTATCAGACCGTTTATGCCAGGGAGCGGGGGAGCGCCGCCGCCCCGACAGCGGGTCTGCATTTCACGCCGGAGCTGCTCGAGAAGCTTAAAAGCATGGGTGTCGGTATCGGCTTTGTAACCCTCCATGTCGGACTCGGAACGTTTCGCCCTGTCAAAGCTGAGAATGTCGAGGAACATCACATGCACTCGGAGCATTATATGTTGCCTGAAAAAACCGCAAACCTTATAAACGAAACAAAGAAAAACGGCGGGCGGGTTTTCGCAGTCGGGACAACCTGCTGCCGCACACTCGAGAGTGTGGCGTCAAAGTGCGGAGAAATAAAAGCGGATGATGATTGGACGGATATATTTATCTATCCGGGCTATCAATTCAAGTGTATAGATGCGCTCATAACCAATTTCCATCTGCCGGAGAGCACATTGATAATGCTCGTCTCAGCGTTCTGCGGCTATGAAAACACAATGAACGCCTATAAAATAGCGGTAGGAGAAAAATACAGGTTTTTCAGCTTCGGCGATGCTATGCTGATAGCGGAAAAGCAGCCGTCGGAAATGGAGCCTTTGATTTAATCAGCGGCTATAAATGAAAGGACACTTAAATGAAATTTACGGTTATAAAAAGAGAGGGCAATGCCCGCCGTGCTGAGTTTCAAACAGTCCACGGCACCGTGCAGACCCCCGCTTTCATGAATGTTGCAACCTGCGGCGCGATAAAAGGCGCGGTTTCCGCATATGACCTGAAAGATATCCACTGTCAGGTTCAGCTCTGCAACACCTATCACCTCCATTTGCGCCCCGGGGACAAGCTCGTCAAAGAGCTCGGCGGTCTGCATAAATTCACGGGCTGGGACGGCCCTATCTTGACTGACAGCGGCGGATTTCAGGTCTTTTCGCTTGCGAAGCTGCGAAAGATAAAGGAGGAGGGAGTGTACTTCGCCTCGCATATCGACGGCAGAAAAATCTTCATGGGACCTGAGGAGAGTATGCAGATTCAGTCAAACCTCGGTTCAACCATAGCGATGGCGTTTGATGAGTGTGTCGAGAATCCCGCAAAGTTTGAATATTCAAAACAGTCATGCGAAAGAACCGTGCGCTGGCTCATCCGTTGCAAGGAGGAGTTAGAGCGCCTCAACTCTCTGAGCGATACGATAAACAAAGAACAGCTTCTTTTCGGTATAAATCAGGGCTGTACATTTGACGGGCTGCGAATTGAGAATATGCAGAGAATAGCCGAACTCAATCTTGACGGTTATGCGATAGGCGGTCTTGCCGTGGGTGAGCCAAAAGAGGATATGTATCGTATAATCTCCGCCGTTGAACCTTATATGCCCGCAGATAAACCCCGCTATCTTATGGGAGTCGGAACGCCCGGCAATATCCTCGAGGGCGTGTCGAGGGGTGTGGACCTGTTCGACTGTGTCATGCCGAGCCGCAACGCGCGCCACGGGCATCTTTTCACCATGAACGGCATAATCAATCTCAACAATGCAAAGTATGAGAAGGATTTGTCGCCTATTGACCCCGAGTGTTCATGCCCGACCTGCCAAAGACACAGCAGGGCGTATATCCGCCATCTTTTCAAATCCAAAGAGATGCTTGCAATGCGCCTGTGTGTGATGCACAATCTGTGGTTTTATAACACTCTCATGGAAAAAATCCGTGCGGCGCTCGATAACGGCACTTTTACCGAGTTTAAGGAGAAGTATACTGACCTGTTAGATGCAAGAATATAAAAAGACATAAAAACGTAAAACGGCTGCGCAGAAACGATTTTTATCGTTTTGCGCAGCCGCTCTTTCATTGAACAGAAATTCAGACTTTGCATCTTAATCCGTAGTTTCGCGGTTTACGTCCTGTTCACAAAGTAAATCTTTTATGGTTATTCCGTCAAAAAAGTCGTTTATAAGCCTGTCAAGCTTTGTCCACATCGGAAGCGTGGGACAACAGTCGGCTCGTTCGCACGGTCCCTCATCCGCGAGGCATGCCACAGGTGCCAGCGTACCCTCAGTGAGCCTGAGAATGTCGCCGACTCTGCAGTTCTCAGGGGATCCGGCGAGCTTGTAACCGCCGCCCTTGCCATGAGCGCCTTCGACAAAACCCGCCTTTGAAAGACTGGTCATTATGCTTTCAAGATATTTCTGCGAAAGGTTTTGACGCTGCGCAATGGATTTCAGAGGAATATATCCGTCATCACTGTGCTGCGCAAGGTCTGTCATAACCCTCAGAGCGTAGCGCCCGCGGGTTGAAATCATCATATAATCATCTCCAAAACCGTTGATGTTTTATACCATGCGGCAGGACTCACAGCCTTCGCAGTCCTCACAGGCGGGGAATTTGCTGTGGTCGTATTCAATACCGTTTTTGTCATAGTAGTCCTTAACGGCAGATTTTATGGCCTCCTCCGCGAGTACGGAGCAGTGAAGCTTATGGGGCGGCAGTCCGTCCAAAGCGTCCACCACCTGACGGTTCGTCACTTCGAGAGCCTCCGACAGGCTTTTTCCTTTTATCATTTCCGTTGCCATTGAGGAGGAGGCAATGGCGCTTGCGCATCCGAAGGTCTCAAACTTCACATCCTCAATTATATCGCCGTTGATTTTCAGATAGATTTTCATTATATCGCCGCATTTTGCGTTTCCGACCTCTCCGATGCCGTCAGCGTCGGGAATCTCGCCGACATTGCGTGGATTGGTAAAATGATCCATGACCTTTTCGCTGTAAAGTGCCATAATGGTTCTCCTTTCAAAGTACAAATTCTCTTTTTCCGTTTATGAGGTCTTTCCAAACAGGGGATAGCTCCCGGAGATATCCGACAACCTCCGTTATCTCTTTTATCATGTAATCTATCTCTTCTTCGGTGTTTCCCTCGCTGAGTGTCAGCCGCAGGGAGCCATGCGCCACCTCGTGCGGTCTGCCGATCGCGAGCAGGACATGGCTCGGGTCGAGTGAACCGGAGGTGCATGCGGAGCCGGAGGAAGCGCATATGCCCTTGGCATCAAGCAGCAGAAGAAGTGATTCACCCTCAATTCCCTCAAAGCAGAAGCTGACGTTTCCGGGAAGACGCTGGGACGGGTCGCCGTTGAGAGCCGAATGAGGAATCTTTGAAAGCCCCGCAATCAGCCTGTCCCTCAGGATAGAAACCTTCTTTGCGTTTTCATCGATCTCCTGCACAGCTTCTGTAAGAGCCGCCGCCATTGATACTATTGCCGGAACATTTTCTGTTCCCGCACGCTTTCCGCGCTCCTGTGCGCCGCCCTCAATGAGGTTGATCAGTCTGATGCCTTTCTTTGCATACAGAGCTCCAACGCCTTTCGGACCGTGAAATTTGTGAGCAGAGAGCGACAGCATGTCAATATTTTGTTCCTTGACATCGATTTTTATATGTCCCGCAGCCTGAACCGCGTCAGTGTGAAATATAACGCCGTTTTCGCGGCATATCTTTCCGATTTCCGCAATGGGCTGTATGGTGCCTATCTCGTTGTTTGCAAACATTATTGTCACAAGGCAAGTGCTGTCCGTTATTGCCTTGGCAACGTCGTCGGGGTTTATGATACCATTTTTCCCGACATCAAGCAGCGTGACTTCAAATCCCTGTTTTTCAAGCTTTTTAAGGGTATGCAGTACCGCGTGATGCTCAAACGCCGAAGATATGATGTGTTTCTTTTCTTTTTTTTCACCGATGGCGGCGGCAGAGATTATCGCCTGATTGTCCGCCTCACTGCCGCCGGAGGTGAATATGATTTCCGACGGTTCGCAGCCGAGAGCATCGGCCATATCAGCCCGTGCCTTTCTCAGCGCGTCAGCGGCCGCCTGCCCGGCAGAATGAAGACTTGACGGGTTGCCATAGATATCGGTTATATATGGAAGCATAGCCTCAAAGGCAGTTTTGCTCATTTTTGTCGTGGCGGCATTGTCTGCGTAAATGTTCATTTGTAAGCCTCCCTGATTTTATATAGATATGCAAAGCATGTTCTTTGCTGTGAATATATTATATACCTATCTACATACCGTGTCAATAGGTAAATACGATGAAAATACTTTTTATCAGCTCAGACTGAGGGCGCAACATCACCTACTGAGAACATGCGCAGAGTTTGGGAAAATGCGCGGGGAATAAAATTTAATCAGGGACTGCTTCACTCCTGCGAAACAGTCCCTGATTTATTTTACATTTCTTATTTTGCTATCGGGTCAATGACTCCGTCAGCCCAGTCAGCGATATAATTTTCAACCTCTTCACGGTTGGTTTCGTTAAGTATTTCGTGGCGGCCGCCCTCAAACAGTTTGAGGGTGACATTGTGACCTGTGGCCTTGAGGTCGTCCGCAACCTGCTCAACACCCTTGGAATAGTCGCCGACAGGATCCATGGAACCGGAGACGACAAGAACCGGGAATTCGGTTGAAAGCTGCTGATACCAGTCGCTGCCGGATACTGAATTGAGCACTGAGAAAAGATCTCTGTATCCCACAGCAGTGAACAGGAAGCCGCAATATTTGTCGTCAATGTATTTCTGAACCTGTTCGCGGTCTCTTGTCAGCCAATCGAATGGGGTCTGAACATCGTCAAACTTCTTGTTATACGTACCGAAAGCGAGCTTGTCTATAAAATGACTTCTGTATCTGCTGCCTTTGCTCTTAGCAACAAAGGCAGCGAGCTTTATCGCAATTCCGGCGGCTGGATTCTTCCCGCTTGTGCCGCAGTAAATGGCAGCCTGAACGTCGTTATATTTGGCTGTATAGTTTCTGGCAATGAAGGAGCCCATGCTGTGTCCGAAGAAAACAAGGGGCTTTCCGGGATATTCCTCACGGGCAATATCGGTCAGCGAGCGGCAGTCGGTGATGAAGTCCATCCAACCGTCCTTTTCTCCGAAATAGCCGAGGTCATCATCGCTCGCAACAGATTTTCCGTGTCCGATATGGTCGTCGGCAAAAACGGCATATCCGTGTTCGCACAACACTTTTGCAAATTCGGCATAGCGCTCACCGTGTTCAGCCATACCGTGGGTTATCTGGAAGATAGCTTTAACCTCATTTTTGTCGGCGGGAGCCCAACTGCGTGCGTAGATGTTGCAAAGTCCGGTTGATGATTTGAAAGAGTATTCTTTCCTGATTATTTCCACAATAATTCCTCCGTTAAACTTTTTGTTAAAGAGTTAAAGAAATTTGCTTGATATCTTATATTTTTTGTAATTATATCATAAGAAAAGATATTTGTAACCCTTTTGTAAAAAAATAAATAGAAATTTTATAATTAGTTCAGCTTAACAGCGCACTTTGTGAGTGTAAATACAATCTAATTATGCCAATATCAAAAAATCATCTTATCTCACAAAGCTGCATTTTGCGGGCGTTTGATTCAACAATCTGCGCACATTTGTTTATACCGTTTCGGGCTTACTCCGTATTTCTTAGAAAACATTTTGGAAAAGTTTACATAATCCTTGTAACCGCATGCCGCTGCGATGTCAGGAAGGGGAAGGTTCGAGTTTTTTATAAGTCTGCAAGCTTCCTCAAGTCTGCATGAGCAGATGTATTCCTGCGGAGAAACTCCAAAGCGGCGCTTGAACATTTTGCTGAAGGTCGTTCTTTCAACGTAAAGTTTCTCAGCCATATCTGAAACGGTTATGTCGCTTCTGAAAGCATTGTCAATATAGTTTTTTGCCCTATATGCTATATCACAGGAGACGGAACGGCGGTCATTTTTCCCGAGAGCGGCAAACAGCTCCCAGCATTTCCCGCAAAGTATATAGTCGAGATTTGAGTCTGAAGGGTCAAGCGTTTTCAAATTCATAAAAATTTCCTTGCAAAATTCAGCGTCGAAAACATCCTCGTTGGCAATAATGCCCGGCAAAACGAGAGTGGTGTTGAATCCCAGCCATATGTATGACCACGGCTCGTTGGTATCAGCTGAATATGCGGCCGTTTCACCGCTTCTTATGACAAAACACTGACCTTTGCCCACAGCTGTTTCAACGTTGTTTTTCCTCAGTGTTCCTTTTCCTTCGGTCACATAATGCAAAATGTGGTAACTTCTTGCGTGCGGACCGAATTTGTATCCGGGAGGACAATCCTGCCACCCTGCGTCAACGGGATTTAACTCTATAAAGTTGCAGAACGGCATTGAAAAAACTTTTTCTCGTTTCATTGATTTTTGTCCTTTCGATATTTGTGTTCACATTATAACAAGTTTATACCACATCATGCAATAGACAAAAGGTGAAATATAATATAATATTTTATATAACGGATTATATATTGAACAAAAGAGGCAGGCATGAGACATGACCGCTGACAAAGCGGACAGTGACTCGGTCATCATCAATAACCGGATAATAACCGGATTAAATATATTAAGAACGGAGAAACAAAATGCTTTACAGGGACGGACTGCACGATGACACTGAAGCCATTCAGGCAAAGCTTGATGAATGCGGCTGTGTAACAATAGAGGGCGGAATCTATCTTATTTCAAAACCATTGATTGTCCACAGCAACACGGCGCTTTCTCTTGCTCCGGATGCGGTAATGATGCTCGCTGACGGAGCAAACTGCGCAATTATCGAAAATGACGCGCTTGAGTTCAAAGGCACGAGGCGTAATTCAAATATTTCGATTCGCGGAGGAATTTGGAACGGCAACAATCCCAATCAGCAGCGCCGAAGCCGTGAATCAAGGTTCAGGCTTACCAAATATGAGGAGGATTACTATTACGGAATTCTTATGCGCTTTGTCGGTGTTGATAATTTTCATATTTCATCGTTGACTGTCAAAGATCCTGAAAGCTACGCAATGCTTCTTTGTGCATCAAACGGCTTTACGGTTGAGAATATAAATTTTGATTATAATCTTCTTCGCACCAACATGGACGGAATTCATGTTCAGGGTCCGTCAAAAAACGGAGTTATATGCAATATAAAAGGCACCACAAACGATGACCTTGTTGCGCTGAACTGCGATGATGTATATGCCTGCGAAATCACAAGGGGAAACATTGAAAATGTGCTTGTTGACGGTCTGTTTTCAGACAACGGATATACAGGTGTCAGGCTTCTTTCCTCAGGCAGTCAAATGAAGAATATCAGCATCAGAAATGTTTTCGGAACCTATCGGTATTACGGCGTTTCCTTTACCCATCACAATATTCATCCCGGCGAACCCGTATGGTTTGATAATATTCTTCTTGACGGAATCTTTGTCTCCAAAGCGAAAGAGTTTCACTTAGAAGAGGAAAGGTATAAACCTGTCATTTGGTTTGAAGATGGGGTGCGGGCAGGAAATGTTGTTATAAAAAATGTATTGCGGACAGAGGATGAAAAAAGCGAGGCTCCTACGATAATGATTGAAGGAAACATTCAAATTGACAGGCTCGTGCTCAGGGATATTAATGAGAGCCTTGCAGACAGAAAATCGTTTTTGGAAATTGATGAGACCCGAATAAAAGAATTTATCTTTGAGTAGGCAAAACGTTATGGATGAAAACAAAAAGATAACAGAAGGCGTATTGCTCTATGACCGCTGTTTGAGCATAAGCCGGATACCGTGATTCGCGATGACCCCAAAAAAGGTTTTTGGGGCAAAGCCATAGTCAAAAAATGCTGTTCATCATAGTTCTGGCTTCCTTTGTCGGTGTCTCGGTTTATTTAAGCTTTCATTCCGTATCAAAGGAAAAATATACATATGAAGAAGCGGGCAGCGGATATATGCTTTCGGAGTTCGTGTCAGGCAAAAACGATTTCGTTCTCAATATAGATTATGTATACGGTAAAGACGACCGCCCCGATGCCTCCAAAACAGTCAACAGTGTCCGTGAATATGCGCTTTGCTGCAATGATCAGCTTTCCCTCCTTCTTGAGTCATTAACGGTTTCAACAGCACGCAAAACGCCTTTTCTATACTGAGGAAGCCAATCTTCACCGACCTGTGGCATATTATCCTCTGAACATTCCATTTTATAGGACATCAAATGAGGTATGATATAAGTAATAAAACTCTTTATTGGAAAGGATAATTGAAAATGGATACTTTCTTTGATTGGCATAAATGGAATGCAACATCTTGCAAAACTGCGGAGGAGATTGAAAAATTCCTTAATGAAAACGGAATATATGAAAAAACAATCTTCTCTGTAAAAGTAATTGGTATGGCCGAAAACATGGAAAAAGCCAGTTATATTCAACAATTGAGAACCACCTTGGCAAAAGTAGGCGTTTCCTACGATCTTATAGATTCCGGTAAATTTCCCAATATGGACAAAACATTACTTCCTTGTGAGGTTTCTATCTGTGAACCTGTCGTTATCATGTTTGAAGATAACACGACTCTTGAAATGCAAATGTACCGTGATGGAACAATCAAAATGGCAATCAATCAAATTCCAAAAGATGTTACAAATGGACTAAATTTCAGCAATTTTGATGCAGATCGACTCTTTTCAAAATTGAAAGGTGCTTCTATACGCGGAATATCTCTCATCAATCGAACCATTGAATCCCAAAGCGGAAGATCTTCACACGCTGAAACCAGTCATTTTAAAAAGCTTCAGTTTGATGTTTCCGGTGATTACGGATTCTATCTCGAAAAAGGTTATGATAATTGGTATCGTCTAGGTTTATGTGAGCATCATTGTTATACAGACTTCGGTTGGGAAACATCCCGCATTACCTATGACTTACTGCAACAGGCGGCAAAGCCCAGACAACAAATCGTAATTGTTGAAGGTCATGACAGCAGCAGTTATTTTTGGATCATGCCAGTAAAATCAATCTCAAAGAAGCAAGAGTGGGAAGTTAAAGTCGAAGAATATCGGCCGGAAGAGATCTCTATTGAAGAAGATGATGTAGGAAGTATGTTATATTATTTTTTGGATCAATTCTTTGATGCTAATTTGCAAGAGCAATTCAGGGATACACGGTTATACGGATTAGATTTCGAATGGAACTTGGAATACAACGTATTTACTTACGACTCCATCCGAAAAATGATTGCGAAAATCCGAGAATATACGAAAATTCTGAGCTTAGACTATGACAACCCTGTGCTAGACGAATTGAAGGAGAGATTTTATCCCAGTCAGTTTGATAGTGAATACTACTATTATCGGAATCCGCCAAAGAAAGAAGATGTCATACGCGAAAACATCTATGTTGCCATAGAATTCTATGAACGTTTTTGTAACCGCATGGAAAGTATGATGGATAATGCCCCGCAATTTAATCTGATCTCTTTTATGGGGCCATAAACAGAATAGACTCTTTGGACACCCCAAATTAGCAGTCAAATATGGGCCAAAAGAGTTCTGCGAGGCGAAAGAAAAATTTCCGCACAACGAAAAAAGCCTCGAAAACGTAGTGTTTTCAAGGCTTTTCACGGTTCTCTTAACGAACCAGGTGGTGGAGATAAGCGGGATCGAACCGCTGACCTCTTGAATGCCATTCGGTATGTTGATGTGTTAAATAAAAATATTTTGTTTTGCTTTATCCCTGCGAATCCCTTGTAATCCTTATACTTTTGGACTATTTGACTGATGCACAATTCAAATATACGTCTATAAAAAGAAAAAGCAATTTTTTGAAAAACTGAAAAAGTGTTAGAAAAGTGTTAGATGACCGTTCTGCCTACCGTGTAAAAGAGCCCTCGCTTTTTGCGAGGGCTCTTTATTTATGCAGATGCGTTGTATCATACTATGTGGGTACAGGGCGTAGTGTGTCGGAGCGTGGTAGCAGCTTTTCCCCTGTATCAGCGGAGCGGCTATATAAATAGAGCGCACATATGTGTGCTCTACCGAATTGCCTTGCTGCTGCTAAGCAGAGATTTTATGCAAGCCGTTGTGCGACCACAAAAATAAAAAGTCTGCTGTTTACCTCTCACTGTTTGCTACGCCTTGTACAGCGAGTTTTCAGTCAGTAGGGAGTAAAGATGCGCTCACAGTGTTTTTCGTTCCTGTCTTATCCAACTATTGAGTTTTTTGTAAAGGTGATTATTCGTTTGCTGATGTATTTTTCAGTTCTTTAATTATATCAGTAAGCTTTCCTATTCCCTCAACAAGTGTTTTGAACTGCTGCTGAGTTTCTTCATCTCCTGCGCTTAGTTTGTCACTTACACCCTGTATTTCCTTTTCAAAGATAGCGAACTGCTGTTGTACATTGAATGCATCTTTGTTCATGTTGTCACGCTGCATAATAACATCAAGCGGTATATCGTAGTAAAGTGAAAGTCGTACTAATATTTCAGCGGGTGCTTCGTTGCGTCCTCTCTCATACGCTGCATAAGTCTGCGGATTGATTCCTATTGCTTCCGCAACTTCTTTTTGTGACTTCTTTTTCTGTTCTCTAAAAACTTTAATTGACTGTGCAATTAATTCTTTCCTTTCTGTCGGGGTATATAAGTTTCCATATGCTTTAAAATAATCATTCATTTTCCTAACCTCCTGATGCTGTTTATTATAGCACTCTGATTTTTAAATAGCAATACATTTTGTGTTCTTATACGATTTAACAAATTATTCACAATGTTAATATTGACATACTGTTCATTTAGTGATAATATACGTTTTGTAAAGAGATTCGTTTTGTATACTGCACATAATGGCTTCAGGGGGTGCGGGCTGCCCCCCTCAAATTGAGGGGGCAGCCGCAGCACTGTTGCAAAAGCTTAGTATTACCTTTTGCAACTTCTGTGTTTTGTGTACACAATGAATTACGAACAAATATTTTTAGAAAGGAGGGCTTAAATGCCCCGAGAAAAAGCAAGCCGAAAATACTTGATAACAATTAACAACCCGCTGGACCATGGATTCAGTCATGAACAAATCAAAAAGATTTTGGAAAGCTTTAATTTGGAATATTGGTGTATGTGTGACGAAATAGGACTGGAAGAGAAAACACCGCATACACATATATACATGGTTTCAAAGAATCCGATTATGTTTAGTACGGTACATCAGCGCTTTTATGGTGCGCATATTGACCACGTAAAAGGAACAAGTCAACAAACCCGTAATTATATCCTCAAAGAGGGTGACTATGCAGACAGCGAGAAGAAAGAAACAAATCTTCCTGAAACGTTTGAAGAATGGGGATTTATGCCAATAGAAAGACAAGGTTCTGCGAAAATGTCCGATGAAGTACTGCAAATGATAAAAGACGGATGCAGTGATGTAGAAATAGTAAATTGTTTTCCTTCGTATATGACAAAGTTGCCATATATAGACCAAATGCGGCAAAAGCTGATAGGGGAAAAATACGCAAATGTCTTTCGCAAATTAGAAGTACAGTATATTTACGGTGAAAGTGGAGTAGGAAAGACACGCGGAATATATGATAAATATGGCTACAAAAATGTATATCGTGTATCAGATTATAATCACCCATTTGACGGTTATAACGGACAAGATGTTTTATTGCTTGACGAGTTCAGAAGCAACATACCAATATCGCTTATGCTTGAACTTTTGGACGGCTATCCATTTGAGCTTCCAAGTCGCTATTCTAACAAACAGGCTTGCTATACAAAAGTTGTGATTATCAGTAATGTATCGTTAAATATGCAATATCCCAATATTCAAGAAACAGAGCCCGAAACATGGAAGGCACTCCTCAGGCGTATAAACTCTATTACAAGATTTGAAAGAAATAAAGGACAATATCCTTTTGCCCAAATAGATGAAGTCGTAAGTATTGACGAGCCAAAAGAAAATTATATAATTTAAAAAACTTGAAAGATGGTGCAAATATGAATTATGTCTTATTCGGGTTTGATGCATTTGAAATAATGAGAAAGGAGATATATGCTAAACAGTTATCCTGATATCCTAACACCTAAAGACCTGATGTCAATTCTGCATTTAGGAAGAAACAGCGTTTATGAACTGCTTCACAATGGTGTTATCAAGGCACGTAAAGTAGGTAAAAAATATTTGATACCTAAAGTATGTGTAGTTGATTATATAAATTCAACACGTTATACTGGTATATAACACGGTAGGTTAAGAGCTGTCGAGAAAGGAGAGTTTTAAGAAATGACAGGAAGCCTACAGCAAAAGAACGGAAAATATTATGCCGTCCTCAACACATATGAGAACGGCAAAAGAAAACAAAAGTGGATTGATTCGACACTGCCTATAAAAGGCAATAAGACACGTGCAGAAAAATTTCTGAGGGAGCAAATTACTCTATATGAAAAACAAGAACATATAGTCAGTTCGGATATGTCATTCAGCAACTATGTGAGATATTGGTTGACTACAGTAAAAAATAATGTAGATGACGTAACATTTCAAGGGTATAAATTGCTTGCTGAAAGTCAGATACTACCGTACTTCGATAATATGAATATTCCGTTGCAACAGGTCAATCACAAGATATTACAGAGCTATTTCGATGAGAAAGCAAAAAACGGTAGAGTAGACGGAAAAGGCGGTTTGTCGGTGCGTTCTTTAAAGCTCCACAAAAACGTTATAAATCAAACATTGAATGAGGCTGTAAAGAACAATCTTATACCGAACAATCCATGTCAATGGGTCAAACTTCCCTCTATGGAACGCCGTGAACCCTCGTTCTATTCTGCTGAGCAACTGGAAAGGTTGCTAAATAAAATACATGATGAGCCGCTTTACTTGCTCGTTAAAATAACTGCATTTTATGGACTTCGGCGCAGTGAAGTTTTGGGCTTACAATGGAACAGTATTGATTTTGACAAAAATCTGATATCTATCAAGCATACTGTTGTTAAGGTCAATAATGTAATAAAAAAGGATAAAACAAAAAACGCAAGTAGCTATCGCTCATTTCCTCTCATTCCTGAAATACGTGAATCTCTTCTGCTGGAGAGAGAACGTCAGATAGAAAATAGAAAGCTTTTTAAGAAAGCATATTGTGATAGTCCGTACATATTTGTTTGGGATGACGGCAGACCGTTTTCACCTGATTACGTCAGTCATGCTTTTAAGAAAATGCTAAAACGTTATAATCTACCAGAAATACGCTTTCACGATTTGCGGCACAGTTGCGCAAGTATTCTGCTTTCTAAAGGCTTCACTTTGAAAGATGTTCAGGAATGGCTTGGACACGCTGATATAAAAATGACAGCAAATGTTTACGGTCATTTAGATATGTCGAGGAAAAACGCAATTGCGGACGGCATGGCAGCAGTAATTCAAAGTGTTAGATAAAGCGTTAGAAAAGCTACAATTTTTGAACATATGAATAAAAGCGGAAAGCCTCAAAACTGTTAAGTTTCAAGGTTTTCCGCTTGGTGGAGATAAGCGGGATCGAACCGCTGACCTCTTGAATGCCATTCAAGCGCTCTCCCAGCTGAGCTATACCCCCATATTCGGTTTGCCGTCAAATGACAATAGCTATTATATCAAAAGAATTGGATTTGTCAATAGCTTTTTTAAATTTGATGCGGCGCATCCGACAAAATCCGGATGCGCCGCCGTTAATCATGTGTGAAAATGAAAGTCAGATAAAAGGACTGATTGTGTCGTAGAGCCCGGTGTCGGTATATCCGTTCTCAGTGCGTATGCACTCGCCCCATTTGCGCTTGATTTCGTCAAAGGAGTCGGTGTTGACATTCGCGCGCTCAAACCCGTTTTTGCTGCCGAAAATGAACCAGTCAGAGGACCATGCACCGTGTCCGCAGCCCTTGTAGGACCATATCGTCCAACTATAGTTCGAGTCGTTGAACAGACCGAGAATACATTCCCAGGTGGCTTTCTCAAGCGGCTTGAACTCGCCGATATAGATGGGAACATTGTAGGGATAGAGCTTTGAGGTGGCAATATTGAACTTAAAGGAGAGGTCGGTTTTGTCATAGAGGTGAAGCTGATATACAACGTTTTTCCAACCTATGAGCCAGGGGGCAGGCAGGTTATAAAGCCTCCATATGCCCTCCATAGTCATAATATGCTCGCTGTCAACCTCACGAACGGCATCGTAAAGCCTATCGTAAAGAACAATCGTCGAAATGTTGTTTTTGATAAGATAGGATTTGACGTCGCACATCGGCTCGTTGAGCAGGTCATACATTGCAACAGTGGGATTGCCGTTGAACCTCTGCGCAATAGCCGTCCACAACTCTATGGTGAGCTTGCGATGAGCCTCGGCTTCCTCCGTCAGTTTAAACAGTCCGCAGGAGTTAGACTTGCCGCAGTGATCCTTGTTGCTCTGATATCCCGGTGCCCCGTGAAGGTCGAGGATAACATAAATTCCGCGTTTGCCGCATTCCTCAACAACCCAGTCAAGCCGGCTGAAGTCCCAGTCGCCGTTCTCATCATATATTTTAGTTCCCTTGT
>SAMEA3663263__coassemble_240_pt1 | contig 15960 bp, 17 predicted proteins | sample SAMEA3663263__metabat2_low_PE_013 | metagenome-assembled genome bin SAMEA3663263 (sample SAMEA3663263) | pig gut metagenome | biome: pig gut; feature: pig-associated habitat; material: faeces | place: China | collected 2013 | reverse complement strand
ACCGCTGAGGATATCAAGGTAAAAATCGGTTCCGCTTATCCCTATGAGGGCGAGGGCGCAATGAATATCAAGGGCCGCAACCTCATGGACGGTCTGCCCAAGAATATAGAAATTTCATCAGAGGAGATAAGAGAAGCTATCTCCGACTCCGTCAATCAGATTCTTGATGTTATCAGAGCCACTCTTGAGAAAACTCCGCCGGAGCTTGCGGCCGATATTATCGACCACGGCATCATGCTCACAGGCGGCGGCGCACTGCTCAGAGGACTTGATAAGCTCATCGCTGCCGAGACAAGGATTCCCGTGCTTGTTGCCGAAAATCCGCTCGATTGCGTTGTGGACGGCACAGGCATATGCCTTGAGAGACCGCTCAACAGCTGATTTGTTCTGCAGGCGCAGTCCGGGCGGCGAGAGTGTCTCCGCCGCCCGTGTCAGCCTGCGGTCTCGCCGGCTTGCAAAGGCTCTGATTCGGCAGGGCTTTTGCAAACCAGCGGGATTTTGTGTTTCATTAAGGAAAGGCAGGCGCATGAATTGAACCGTTTTTATAAGACAAAGGCTTTTAAAATATTTGCGGCCGTTCTTGCTGTGCTCATTCTGGGCTCAGCGACTGCGGCGTTTTTGCATTCAAACACCTCTCCGGCAAACTCGGTGATAAGCACTGTTTTTTCGCCTCTTCAGAGAGCTTCCTCATTTTTGGCGGAGAAGCTGTCGGATTTCTCAATAAACTTCAAGTCCTCCGCGACGCTCGCAAAACAGGTTGAGGAACGTGATGCCCTTATTCAGGAGCTTCGGGAGCAGCTTGTGGATTATGAGCAGATGAAGAATCAGAACGAACTTTACAGGGAGTTTCTGGAGCTGAAAGAGGAGAACCCGGACTATAAGTTCTCGGAGGCTGCGGTGATAGGCAGAGATGCGGCAAATCCTCTGAGCACAATGGTTTTGAATAAGGGGAGCACGGACGAAGTTTCCGTGAATGACCCGGTCATCTACGGGAAATATCTTGTCGGTGTGGTCAGTTCGGTGTCTCTCACTCAATGTACGGTAAAGACCATCCTGAACCCCGAAGTCAACGTCAGTGCGTATGAGATCCGCACGCGCGACCTGGGCTTTGTCACAAGCACTCCGGAACTTGCGGAGAAAGGCCTGTGCACAATGCCCGGTCTGCCTGATACGACCGCGATTTCGCCCGGCGGAGTGGTATGCACCTCCGGAGTCGGCGGAATATATCCGAGGGACCTCATAATCGGAACCGTCACAAAGGTTACGGATTCCGCCACAGACATATCCGCAAGCGCCGAGATAGAGCCGAGTGTTGACTTCAGTGAGCTGACAGATGTCTTTATCATCACTGAATTTGAGGGTCAGGGCGCTTCTGCTCAATGATATTTTGAAAAAGAGGACATAAGATGAGCCTTACTCCCGAAAAAAGAAAATTAATAATCCGGCGGACACTGTTTGCGGTGATGCTGGTTATTTGCGCTGTCTTGCAGAACACTCCGGGGTTGTTGCCGGAGCCGTTCGGAGCGAGGCAGCTCGGAACGGTTATAATCGTTGTGTGTATATCGATGTTTGAGCGTGAGACGTGCGGAATGTTTTTTGGGCTTTTCGCCGGAGTTATGCTCGATGTAACAGGCGGGACACAGGGAATCAATGCGATTCTGCTCACGATTTTCGGTTATTTCTGCGGACTGCTGGTCAACAATCTCATCAGAAACAACGTCTTTACGGCACTTCTGTTTTCCTCGACGGCGCTTATGATATATATCGGTGTTTATTGGCTTGTCACCATTGTCTTTTCGAGGGCAGGGGATGCGGGAATGGTTCTGCTGAAGTTTTATCTTCCGTCTTTTGTCTATACAATTGTGTTTTTGCCGCTTTGGTTTTGGATAGTCAGAATGATATATCGGCGGTTCCCGAGCACGGTCAACAGATGAAACCGCTTAAAATATGAAATATAATATCTTTCTCGGAAAGGAGACTGTCTGATGGAAAAAAAGTCGCTTTATATAAGAAGACTCATATGCACCGGCGCGATACTGTGTGTGTTCTGCGTTTTTGTCGGTGTGCTGGTTAAGGTTCAGCTTGTTGACGGCGAGGAATATGCGGCGGCGGCCAACACGGCCTCTCAGCGGACAGTCACCATAAAGGCGACAAGGGGCGAGATTGTTGACCGCAACGGAAAGCCCATTGTCAGAAACCGTCAGGGTTATTCGATAGTGTTTGACTATTCGTTCTTTCCCTCATCAAATGAGAATGAGGAGCGCAACAAAATAATAATATCGCTTATAAGACTGTTTGAGGAGAATAATGTCGAGTGGACAAACGAACTGCCTCTTGTCATTAATTCCTCCGGCAAGGTTGTCTTTAAGGCGGACAGCGAGAGCGAAATCAAGCTGATGAAGAGCAAGGATATACTCGATCTCAACTCCTACGCCACGGCGCAGAACTGCTATGATATGCTCGTTGAAAAATTTGAGATAGAGGGATATTCCGCACAGGACACGCTTAAAATTGCCGCGGTGCGCTATCAGATGCTGCGAAACTATTTCGGCGTGGGCAATCCATATACATTTGCCGAAGATGTCAGCGACATCATGGTTGCCAAGGTCAAGGAAAACAGCTCCTTTTATAAGGGCGTTGATGTTGAAATTGTGCCTTACAGGGAGTATGTTGACGGAACGTTGGCGCCGCATATCATAGGCTATGTCGATAAAATCAGCGCCGAGGAATATGCGGAGCTTAAGGACAAGGGCTACGGCATGAACGACATGGTCGGCAAGAGCGGAATAGAGTACGCAATGGAGGAGTATCTCCGGGGTGAGGACGGCGAAAAGGTTATAACCACAGACGCCGACGGCAATGTGACCGTGACGGTCACAAAAGAGCCCGTTCAGGGACGTACCGTTGTGCTCACGATAGACTCCGAGATGCAGAAAATAGCACAGGATATCTTTGAAAAGCAGACGGAGGCTTATGCCGCCTCCTCAAAAAATGAATACGGAGTTCCTGCGGCGGGAGCGGTTATAGTGAATGACCCGAACACAGGTGAGATTTTAGCCTGTGTCAGCTATCCGTCATATGATCTGTCGACATATAAAGAGAATGTTGTGTCCCTGATGAAAAATGAGCGCGCACCGCTTTGGAACCGCGCACTAAGAAGCTCCTACGCCATAGGTTCAACCTCGAAGCCCTCTGTCGGCATAGCCGCGATAGAGGAGGGCATAACGAACAGGGACAGAACCATCTACTGCAGCGGCAAATATCCGTTCCTTGATCAGACATATGTCTGCCAGGTGCACCACAGCACGAGAAATGAGACCCTAAGGACAGCGCTTCAGGACTCATGCAACACTTATTTTTTCACCTGCGGCGAGGCATTGGGTGTTGAAAAGCTCAATGAGTACCGATCTATGCTCGGTCTGGGTGTGAAAAGCGGTGTTGAGCTGACAGAGGCCGATGGTGTGCTTGACAGCCCTGAATACCGTGAGAGTATAGGTCAGACATGGCTGCCGGGATATCTTATCCAGTCGTCGATAGGGCAGGCGGGCAACCTGTTCACGCCCATTCAGATGCTCAACTACACCGCCACAATTGCCAACGGCGGCACACGGTATGAACAGCATTTCGTAAAATCCGTAAAGAGCGCCGACTATACCGAGACGATTCTTGAGAAGAGTCCCAAGGTGGTGCTGGAGACCGGCATTTCCAAATACGCGATTGACTGTGTCAAAGAGGGCATGGAATATGTGGTCAATAACTCCGGCAGCAAGGCATACTTAAAGGGGATGAAGGTTCAGGCGGCGGCAAAGACCGGTACCGCCGAGGAAACGCGGAAAATAAACGGCGTGAATGTGGATATAGACAACGGATTTTATATAACCTTCGCTCCGAGCGACAAGCCTCAGATTGCAATGGCCATTGTCTGCGAGGGTATTTACGGAAGCTCCTACCTTGCGAGTATCGCAAGACCCATTTATGACTACTATTTTGAAAGCTCCGAAACTGCGGACGCTCCGCAGAGCGAGAACACACTTCTGGGGTGAAAGCATGGCTCAGAAAATAATTATAGCCTCCGGCAAGGGAGGAGTAGGCAAATCCTCACTGACAGCGGGACTGGGACGCGCCTTGTCAGCAATGGATAAAAAAGTGCTCATGCTCGATATGGATATAGGGCTTCGGAGCCTTGATCTGATTTTCGGCGTTGAGGCTGCCACTGTTTTCGATTGGGGAAACATAATCGATGAGGAGTGTGAGCCGAATCAGGCGACAATGTCCGCCGGAGGTCCGAAACTCATCACCGCGCCGATGGGTCTCTCCGACTCCTTTACTCCCGAAGCGATGAAAAAGCTTGCGGAGAAGCTTGACAGCGGGTATGATTATATACTGCTCGACGCGCCTGCCGGGCTGTCCTCTGGCTTTGAACTGGCTTGTGCCGCGGCGGACAGAGCCATAGTTGTCTCCACAGCCGATGAGGTGTGTGTCAGGAGCGTCAATATAACGGCAGCGGGTATCCGGCGTTCAGGGATAACCGATGTCCGTCTTGTAATAAACCGCTTTGACGAAAAGGCGGTTGCAAAAGGAAAACTTCTCAATATAGATGATGTTATAGACGCGACCTGCGCTCAGCTTTTGGGTATAGTTCCGGAGGATGCATATGTTTCGCACTGTGCCGTGCGGGGTGAAAAGCTCCCGCCTTTAAGCTCTGCATCAAGAGCCTTTTCCCGTATCGCCCGCCGTGTCTGTGGTGAAAATGTGCCGCTGTTCGGCTGAGCAGGAGAAATTATGAAACACATCAAAAGCAAGAAAATCAAAATATTAGTGGTATTAATATGCGGTCTGCTCGCCGTTGCGGCGCTGACTCCCTGCGTGATAAACGCGTTTGTCGTATTTTCGGCGGACAGGTATATTATTTCGCAGGAAGAGGCGGCGATGCTTGACGCGGACTGCGTTTTGGTGCTTGGCGCCAGAGTGAACTCCGACGGAACGCTCAGCCATATGCTTGAGGACAGGATGAGCTGCGGTGTCAGCCTGTATAAGTCGGGAGCCGGCAGAAAGATTCTTGCCAGCGGTGACCACGGTCAGACTGAATATGACGAGGTCAACAGCATGAAGCAGTATGCTGTTGATAACGGTGTGCCCGCCGATGATGTGTTTCTTGACCATGCAGGCTTCTCGACCTATGAATCGATGTACCGCGCCCGAGATGTTTTTGAGGTTAAAAAGGTAGTAATAGTCACTCAGAGATATCACCTCTACCGCGCGGTATATAATGCCCGCGCACTCGGGCTTGAGGCTTACGGAGTGGCATCGGATCTCAGAACCTACGGCAAGCCGATCTATAACAACACCCGCGAATTTCTTGCCCGTGTCAAGGATTTCGGCATGTGCATTATAAAGCCTGAGCCCACATATCTCGGCGAAGCGATACCGATAAGCGGCAGCGCGAGCGAGTCGGACGACAGAAGCTATTAAAAGTTGAAAGCTTAAGGATTAAAGTGAAATAAAACGGTGAAATAACTTTCAGCTTTCCACTTTTGAATTCAGACTATCCAAAAGGGGCGGTTAAACTGAAGCTCGGAATTTTCGGCGGAACCTTCAATCCGCCTCATATAGGTCATCTGCGGCTGGTGGAAGCTGTTGCCGATGAGCTTTCTCTTGACCGTGTGCTGATAATTCCGGCGGCGATACCGCCGCACAAAAACGCTCCCGACCTGGCGGACGGTGAAGACAGGCTGATGATGTGCCGCCTGACGTTCGGAGCGGACAGGCGTTTTGAGGTGTCGGATACAGAACTTCGGCGACGTGGCAGAAGCTATACCTATGACACGCTGTGCGGTATAAGGGAACAGTATCCTGAGGATGAGATATTTTTGATAGTCGGCTCCGATATGCTTGAAACCTTTGACCGATGGTACAGGTATAGGGATATTCTTTCGATCTGTACCCTATGTGCTGCGGCGCGGGAGAGGGATTTCAGCCCGAATCTTGAAAAGGTTTTTTCAAAGGAGGAGCTGAACAAGGTTTGCTTTATAAATATAGATGTTACCGAGGTCAGCTCCACGCAGATAAGGCGGCTCATATCAGAGGGAGGGAGCGCCGATGATTTTCTCACATGTGAGACGGCGCAATATATTGAACAAAGGGGTCTTTACAGGTGAATGTGCCTGAGAAATACAAAGAATATGACAAGCTGCTGCGCTCAAAGCTTGACGACTACCGATATATCCATTCTCTGGGTGTCGCGAAGAGCGCAAAGGAGCTTGCGGCGCTCTACGGCGCGGATGAGGAAAAAGCCTATACTGCGGGGTTGCTGCACGATGTTATGAAGAACGCATCGCCGGACGAGCAGTTGCAAATCATGGAAAAAGCTGATATAATATTATCTCCCTGTGAAAAGCTTAACCAAAAGCTCTGGCATGCGATAGCCGGGGCGGCTTTTCTGAAAACCGAGCTCAATATAACCGATGAAGAGATTATAAGCGCGGTGCGCTGGCACACAACGGGTAAGGCGGGAATGACCACGCTCGAAAAGACGGTTTATCTTGCCGATTTTATCAGCGAGGACAGAACCTATCCCGATGTTGACGAGGTGCGCCGTCTTGCGCACATAAGCCTCGAACGCGCCATAGTGTATACACAAAAATATTGCATACAAAAACTTTTGAGCCAAAATATGATAATTGATCCGTCCGGCGTGGAATGCTATAACGATCTTGTCCGTTTCCGCTGATACAGATGCCTGAAAGGAAGGTTTTATGACACCCAACGAGCTTACAAGAGAAATCGTAAAAATTTTGGATGAAAAGAAAGCTATTGATATCGTCGCAATTGAGACGGAGGAGCTGACCATTGTTTCCGACTATTTTGTTATCGCATCGGGAACCTCAAGCACCCATGTCAAGTCACTTGCGGACGATGTTGAATATGAGATGAGCAAAAAAGGCGTTGAGCCTCTGCACACCGAGGGGCGCGCCACAGGCTGGATACTGCTTGATTACGGCAGCGTTATCGTCCACATCTTCCAGAAGGAGTCCCGCGACTACTATAACCTTGAGAGACTGTGGGGCGACGCTCAAAAAGTGGATCTGAGCGATATTCTGACCTGACAACTGACATAAAAGTGACCTTTTATCCCCGAAAGGAATGACATAAATGGCAAACTATGATTTTAAGGCAATTGAAAAGAAATGGCAGGATCGCTGGGAGAAAGAGGGCGCGTTCAACGCTGTTGACGATTTCTCTCTCCCGAAGTTCTACGGGCTTGTCGAGTTCCCGTATCCCAGCGGAGCGGGAATGCATGTCGGACACATCAAGGCTTACTCCGGCATGGAGGTTATCTGCCGCAAGCGCAGAATGCAGGGTTACAACGTTCTCTTCCCGATAGGATTTGACGCTTTCGGATTGCCTGCGGAGAACTATGCTATAAAAACCGGCACACATCCCCGCATAGTGACGGACACAAACATTGAAAAGTTCACCGGTCAGCTCAAGCGCGTCGGCTTCTCCTTTGATTGGAGCCGCGTTGTTGACACAACGGATGAGAACTATTATAAATGGACTCAGTGGATATTCCTCAAAATGTTTGAAAACGGGCTGGTATTCCGTGACAAGGCGTTCGTCAACTACTGCCCAAGCTGCAAGGTCGTGCTCTCCAATGAGGATTCTCAGGGCGGAAAGTGCGACATCTGCCACAGCGACGTTGTTCAGAAGTCGAAGGACGTGTGGTTCCTGAGAATAACGGAATATGCCGACAAGCTTCTTGACGGTCTCAAAGAAATTGACTTCCCGGCAAATATCAAGGCTCAGCAGGAAAACTGGATCGGACGTTCCACCGGCGCATTTGTCAATTTCCGCCTTTCGGGAACCGATGAGATGCTCAAAATTTACACCACCCGTCCCGACACCCTCTTCGGCGTAACCTTTATGGTCATGGCTCCGGAGCATCCTCTCATCGATAAATATGCCTCTCAGATTTCCAATATGGATGAGGTTGAGGCTTATCGCACCGAATGCGGCAAAAAGACCGAGTTTGAGCGCACCCAGCTTGTCAAGGATAAGACGGGCGTTTGTCTCAGCGGACTTTCGGCTGTGAATCCCGTCAACGGCAAGGAAATCCCGATATATATTTCAGACTATGTAATGATGGGCTACGGCACGGGCGCCATCATGGCTGTTCCGGCGCATGACCAGCGCGACTGGGAGTTCGCAAAGAAGTTCGGAATTGACATAATTGAGGTTATAAAAGGCGGCAATATTGAGGAAGAAGCGTATACCGGCGACGGCGAAATGGTGAATTCCGGCTTCCTTGACGGCACGACCAACAAAAAGGATTCCATAGAAAAAATGCTTGCTTTCCTCTCTGAAAAGGGTATCGGAGAGAAGGGCGTTCAGTATAAGATGAAGGACTGGGCTTTCAACCGCCAGCGCTACTGGGGTGAACCCATACCGATTGTACATTGCCCGAAATGCGGAATGGTCGGTGTTCCCTATGATGAGCTTCCGCTCAAGCTCCCCGAGGTTGAAAACTTTGAACCCGGCGAGGGAGGCGAAAGCCCGCTTGCGAAGATTGACTCATTTGTGAACTGCACCTGCCCGAAATGCGGAGGAGAGGCGAGACGTGAAACCGATACAATGCCTCAGTGGGCAGGCTCCTCGTGGTATTTCCTGCGTTATATCGACCCGAAGAATGACGAGTGCTTTGCCGCGGAGGATAAGCTGAAATACTGGCTGCCTGTTGACTGGTATAACGGCGGTATGGAGCACGTCACCCGACACCTTATCTATTCGCGCTTCTGGCACAGATTCCTCTATGATATCGGCGCAGTGCCCGTTGCGGAGCCATATGCGAAGCGTTCCGGTCTGGGCGTTGTGCTCGGCGCAGACGGCGTTAAAATGTCAAAGTCGAGGGGAAATGTCGTTGACCCGGACGATGTTATCAAGCAGTACGGTGCGGACACTCTCAGAACATATATCATGTTTATGGGCGACTATACTGCCTCCGCACCTTGGAATGAGAGCGGAGTCAAGGGCTGCAAGCGTTTCCTTGACAGGGTTGCCGCGCTCACGGATATCGCGAAAGGCAGCGGTGTGACCCCGAAGCTCGAGTCGATTATGCACAAAACCGTCAAGAAGGTGTCTCAGGATATTGAGGATATGAAGTTCAACACCGCAATAGCCGCGATGATGACGCTTCTCAATGAGATAAACAATGTCGGCACGATGACGGTTGACGAGCTGTCAACTTTTGTGCGACTGCTCTGCCCGTTCGCTCCGCATCTCTGTGAGGAGATTTGGGAGCAGATCGGCGGCAAAGGGCTTTGCTCGCTTGCCGCATGGCCGGAATATGACGAGAGCAAGTGCGTTGACAATGAGATTGAGATAGCCGTTCAGGTCAACGGCAAGGTGCGTGACCGATTTACCGTACCCGCAGATATCGACGCGCAGAGTGCGATTGCAGCGGCCAAGGAACTCGAAAAGGTCAAAGAGTTTACCGACGGAATGGCGTTCATAAAGGAACTCTATGTTCCCGGCAAGCTCGTAAATCTCGTTGTTAAGCCTCTCTGACAAATAAAAAGATAAAATAAAACCGAAAGCGGTTGACAATAATTTTTGCTTGTTGTATAATAAGGAGCAAGCTATGAAATTAGCCCCTTGCAAATGCAGCGGAGGGAGGGAATATTTATGAGCCAGGTTAGAGTTAAGGAAAACGAATCTCTCGAGAGCGCACTCAAGCGTTTTAAGAGACAGACCTCCAGGGACGGAGTCATCCAGGAGGTTAGAAAAAGAGAGCACTATGAGAAACCTTCGGTTAAGAGAAAGAAAAAGTCCGAGGCAGCTCGCAAGCGCAAGTACAAATAACGGGAAGGCGGCAGGTGTGAAAAAACACCCTGCCGCTTTTAACATTTAACCGGTCGCTTGCGTGACATGTTTTCTCGGAAAACGGGAACTCTTTTATCGGGGAAATAATCTAAAAAAAGCCTATCATACGGAAAGGATTGAAAATAAAATGAAGCTTGAAAGCCTGCTCAAAAAGCTCCCCGAGGAGCTTGACGGAGCAATGATAACCTCAGAGGAAAACAGACGCTATTTCACCGCATTTCCGTCAACAGCGGGGGTTCTGGTTGTTTCGCGCAGCGGCAGCGTGTTTCTCACCGATTCACGCTATGTCGAGGCGGCGGACAAAAAGATAAAATGCTGCCCCGTGCGTGAGACGAAAAATCTCAAGGCGGAGCTGCCCGCGCTCATGCGCGAGTTCAAAATCAGACGTATCGGAATTGAAGCGCAGAGAGTGACAGTCTCGGATTATGCGAAATACAAGGACATGCTCGGCGGGGTTGAGGTGTCCGCCGACGGAGCGGTTGACAGGGCAATAACCTCCCTGAGGATGATAAAGAGTGCCGATGAGATTGCGCTGATGAAGAGCGCGCAAGAGATAGCAGAAAGAGCGTTTACCCATATATTGGATTTTATAAAACCCGGTGTCACCGAGCGAGAGGTGTCGCTGGAGCTTGACTACTTCATGCTCCGCAGCGGAGCCGAGGCGCTCTCTTTTGAGACGATAGCCGTCAGCGGAGTCAATTCCTCAATGCCCCACGGCGTACCCTCGGATAAAAAGATAGAAAACGGCGACTTTGTGACTATGGATTACGGCGCAGTCTGCGGCGGCTATCACAGCGACATGACGCGCACCGTTGCGGTCGGTAATGTCAGCGCCGAGCAGAAAAAAGTATATGATACGGTTCTCAAAGCACAGTTGGCGGCGCTCGAAGCAATGCGCCCGGGGGTGCGCTGTGCCGATGCCGACAGAGCGGCGCGGGATGTCATAGAGGCTGCCGGCTACGGTGAGTTCTTCGGTCACGGAACAGGTCATGGAGTCGGAATAGAGATTCATGAGGAGCCGAGAGTGTCGCCGACAGCGGTCGATATTCTCGAGACAGGAAATGTCGTCACCGATGAGCCGGGCATATATCTTCCCGGTCAGTTCGGTGTCAGAATAGAGGATATGGTTCTCATAACCGAAAACGGATTTGAAAATCTGACAAAAGCGCCCAAAGAATTGATTGTGCTGTGATATATTATGAAAGATGATATTTATATCAGAGAACTTGACAAAGGCGAATACGGCTCGGCATTGGATTTGGTGTGGAAGGTATTTCCGGAATATGAAGCCTCGGATTACAGTGAACAGGGAACGGAAGAATTCAAAAAAAGCATCAATGATGCAGGGTATCTGGCAATGCTGAGATGCTACGGCGCTTTCATCGGTGGGAAGCTTATCGGTGTAATAGCAACCCGCAATAACGCAAACCATGTCGCTTTGTTCTTTGTTGACGGGAAATACCACAGGCAGGGGATCGGCAGAAAACTCTTTGAAGCAGCCGTGAATGACAACACCTCGGGTGAAGTGACGGTCAACTCATCGCCGTATGCAGTTCCGGTATATCACCGCTTGGGTTTCACGGACACGGAGAATGAGCAAATCACAAACGGGATAAGATACACTCCCATGAAAATTACGCTGAATTTTAAAGAAAACTAGTCGAAAGCCGGTCACAGGCGCATGCATATGCATGCGCCTGTGTTTTAACAAGAATATTTTGTCAGATAGTTTAATTTCGGCACCATTGAGGTCGCGATACGGGCAAGATATTCTTTCTGCGGCTGTGACGTTATTTCAAGGGCTTTTGCCACCTGCCTTGCGGCTGTGCCGAGTGCGGCGGAAAGTCCGGCGCATGAGCCGCCTGACAGCAGGAAGCATATTCGCATAAGCTCTTTGTCTTCAATGCTCAGTCCCTTTATGTCCCCACCGATAAGCGCAAGTATTATCGCCGTTTCGGCAACGGGCTCAAAAATATTCAGAACCTCAGTCTGCCAAGTGTTGCAGTATTTATATAATACGGGCTTGCATTTTTCAGGGTTAAAACGGTTCAAAATTTCATTCTCGATGAGCAGGTGCCGCAGATATTCTATTATATAATCCGAGCCTTTAAGCTCCTGTGCAACGGGTATGCAAAGCTGATAGTCTATGTCGCACAGGATTTGGTGCGCGAAAAACCGACAGTCGCAGAGCGCCGGAAATTTTTTTATTTCAGAAAGCGTCCGAAGCATGGAGTGGTTGAAAAGATCGGGTCTTGAAAAGAAAACCTTTTTCCACAGCCTGCCGGCGAGAGAGGCTTTTTGCTGTGAAAGCCTCACGCCCGATTCAAAACACTCCCGAACCCCCTTCGATATAATTTCTTTTGCTCTTTGCTCATCGAACAGCCTCAGATTGAACATGACGGACTCCATGAGCTCCCTTGCGAGATTTTCCGAAACAGATGTGGATTTACCCTTGGTGTATTCGGAAATCAGCGATGCGAGCAGTGAAAACAGTTCGGTCTGAAGCACCGCCTGCTCGTCAACAGTCAGCAAAGTATTTGTCAGAACATCAGAAGTCATAGCTGTCCTCCTCACCGTATTCATCGTCCTTTATCTCATCGTCACCCTCGTCAACATCACAGCCCTTTACCGCTCTACATATCGTCTCAAGACCAATGGAGTTTAAGTATTCGAGCGACCCTTGAGCCGCGCCGTTAAAAATGGATCTCATAATCCTCAGCAGCTCGTCATCGCTCAAAAGCTCCAGCGATTCGCTCTTGAAATAGTAGAACATCTCTTGCAGTGCGGCAAGAGTTTCGGCGTAATCTGTTCGGTTTATAAAAGGCGAATCGCAGAATTTCAGAATGAGAGAGCGCAGTATACCCTCGCCGAACTCCACTCTGCCGCTTGACTTCAGCGCTTCAAACCGTTTTGCCTCAAGCATAAGAACATCCTCGGGGGATAGAAAAAGCCCGTATTTTGATGTTAATTCGTTGCACCTGAGAATATTTTCGCTTTCCTTTTGCAGGAGCGCCGAGTAAATATCGGCGGATAGCTCAAAGCTCATGCTGTCACCTCCGTGATGGTCATACTGTCGAAAAAGCTGCGCAAACATAAATCTGCGTACCGGCTCTCACAAGCTGCGCCGCAACGTGAAAGGCTAATGGGCAAGGCTCGGGAACGGATTGCAAAGCAATCCGCACAAGCCCGCACTGTCTGAGCGAAAGCGAGTTTGCGGGCGCATGTGCCGAGCTACTTCTTGAGGGACAGAAGGTTGGTGTTGCGGCAAAGCGGTCGGGTGTCGAGCGGGAACGGCTCGTGTGCTTTTCTTTTGCGAGCGTTTTCTTTTGCACATCAAAAGAAAATGCTCAAAAAATATTATAAACTTTCCTGCTGATGGCGTTTGTCCGCAGAACGACAAGAAGACTGACGAACAGCGTTCGATCATGCTGTCACCTCCGTGATGGCTGTATATATTTAATACACCTTTTTCCCACAAAGAACAAGACTTGACTTTTTATGCGTTTTGTGGTAATATAACTATGCTGAAAAATGAATTTTTCGCCGCTTGCGCATCTGCGGGCGGCTTTATTTTTGCTGTCAAACACCTGCTGCCTGACATAGGATATATTGCAGTAATCCGAGTAAAGAAAAATTTTTGCAAGCCTTCGGGCGATATAAGGCAACAGGGGTGTTTGATATGAAGATAAGATTTAGAAAAATGCTTTCGCTCATGCTCTGCACAGGAACCCTGGCGTTTGCGGCTGCTGTTCCCGCAAGGACATTGCCGCCCTCTAACGATGAGGTGTTCAGCGGAATGGATGTCAGTGAATATCAGGGTGATATAGATTTTGAGCGCGCGGCGGAAGATGGAATACGCGCGGTATATGTCCGTGCCGGGGTCGGCTCGTCCTATATTGACCCGTATTTCCATGAAAACTATGAGAAGGCAAAGGCGGCGGGACTTTATGTGGGCTTTTACCATTTCGTGACGGCGCGCAGTGTTGAGGAGGGGCGAGAGCAGGCGGAATTTTTCGCTTCTCTTATGACCGGGCGTGAGCCTGATATGCGGCTTGCGATGGATTTTGAAACATTCGGTGATCTCACGACTGATGAGATAAATGAAATTTCCCGCGCCTACCTGAGCACGCTCACCGCCGCGACGGGAAAGGACGCGGTGATTTACAGCGACACATCCGATGCGATAAGCATTTTTGACCACGCTCTCGCCATGGAATATCCTCTGTGGGTGGCAGAATACGGTGTGGAGGCACCCGCAGATAACGGTAAATGGGACTCGTGGGTCGGCTTTCAGTATACAGACACAGGTACGGTGGATGGCGTTAGCGGCGATGTTGACCGTGACAGGTTCACAGCGGGCATTCTTCTCGATGACACAAGCGCAATTCCCGGAGAACAAAAAATTCCCGTTCGCTCCGCATCGCAGACAATTATTGTCTATGTACATCCCGGTGATACGCTGTGGAACATCGCACGGGAGTATAACACTACTCCGGCTGTCATAGCTCGTCAAAATAATATTCCCGACCCCGACCGTATTTTTGTCGGTCAGAGGCTGACAATAACAAAGAGGGCAAGAGAGAGCGGCGAGCCTGTTTATATCGTCCGAAGCGGTGATACTCTTAACCGTATCGCGGGCAATTTTGGAGTTTCCGTGCGGGCAATAGTCAGAGCCAATGACATTGAAAATCCGAATCTGATATATGCGGGCGAAAGGCTTGTGATACCGTCCGCGAAAAAATCAGGCATGTTCTATGCAGTGCGCAGCGGCGACACACTCAACGGAATATCCTCTCTTGAGGGAGTGCCGTCCGCCGAGCTTCAGGAGATAAACAAAATTAAAAATCCCGAAATTATATATACGGGACAGCACATTAAGCTCTATGAATATCCAAAACCGCAGGAAGAGTAAAAAAACTATTGAAATATATAGCTGAATAGTATAAAATAAATGTGTAAGACTAAAATATCGGAGGAGACAAATATGGTTTCAGCAGGTGATTTCAGAAACGGTATGACGTTTGAAATGGACGGCGAAGTTTATCAGATTATAGAGTTCCAGCACGTCAAACCCGGCAAGGGTGCAGCTTTTGTCAGAACAAAGATAAGAAATGTTATTGCGGGTTCTGTTGTTGAGCGCACTTTTAACCCCACGGAAAAGTTCCCTACCGCTTATATTGAGCGCAAGGAGATGGAGTATTCTTACAATGACGGCGATCTCTATTATTTCATGGATCCCGATAGCTACGAGCTTGTGCCGATAAACGCGAGCGAGTTGTCAGATAACTTTAAGTTTGTCAAGGAAAACACCGTCTGTAAGATCCTTTCCTACAAGGGCAATGTCTTCGGCGTTGAGCCGCCCACAAGCGTTACGCTTGAGGTCACAAACACCGATCCCGGCTTCAAGGGCGACACCGCGACAAACGCGACAAAGCCTGCAGTTCTGGAGACAGGCGCGGAGATAAAGGTTCCTCTCTTCATTGAAGAGGGCGAGATGGTTATTGTTGACACCCGCACGGGTGAGTATGTCAGCAGAGCCTGATTTTGAAAGGAGAAATTAAAATGACTGTTACGGAAAAGGTTGCGTATATCAAGGGACTGGCAGACGGACTTAATCTTGACGGCAAAAAGGAAGAAGTCAAGGTTATCAAAGCGATTATTGACCTGCTTGACGACCTTGCAATGAGCGTTTCCGACCTTGAGGAAGGTCTTGATATTGTCAGCGAGCAGGTTGATGCAGTCGATGAGGATCTGGCGGAGCTTGAAAGCTATGTCTATGACGACTGTGACTGTGATGACTGCTGTGACGATGAGGACTATTATGAGGTTGAGTGCCCCAAGTGCGGAGAGGTTATCTGTGTCGATGAAGGAATCCTTGAGGACGGCAGCATAAACTGCCCCAACTGTGACACGCTTCTTGAGTTCGATCCCGACTGCGACTGCTGCGATGAGGACGACGAGGACTGAGTCTGAAAAGTTTTAAGAAAAGAAATGCGCACCGTTTTACGGTGCGCATCAGCGTGTCGAAAAGTATTTTTCGACACGCTGGAGACTGTTGAAAAAGCCACGAAGCCAAGTGAG
>SAMEA3663263__coassemble_224_pt1 | contig 16809 bp, 18 predicted proteins | sample SAMEA3663263__metabat2_low_PE_013 | metagenome-assembled genome bin SAMEA3663263 (sample SAMEA3663263) | pig gut metagenome | biome: pig gut; feature: pig-associated habitat; material: faeces | place: China | collected 2013 | reverse complement strand
TACACCACGCGTCCCTTGAAGCCCTCGCCGAGTATTTCGCCGGCTTCGGAGACTATTATGAACGTCTTGTCATCAACGCTCCAGATAAGCTTTGTCAGCCGTGATACCTCGCTGTTTCTCACGGCGCACACCAGCATATTTTTCTCCTGCCCGGTGTAGCCGCCCTGAACGGGAAGAATTGTCACTCCCCTTCCCATCTCGCTGGTTATCGCCGCCGAAAGCTCCTTCGACTTCTCCGTGACCACCATGAGCATCTTTCCGCTGCCCGTGCCGTAGAGCACATAGTCTATCATTCGTGAGTTGACAAATATGACTATCACGGCATAGAGTGCTGATTCAACGCTTTTGAGAACTATTGCCGCGAGCAAAACCACAAAAGCGTCCGCCGCAAGTATAACCTTGCCCATTGAGACGTGCGGCCAGCGTTTTCTCAAAAGCCGACCGACAATATCGGTTCCGCCTGTTGTCGCTCCCCGCATAAACACTATCGAAAGCCCGAGACCTGACAGAACTCCGCAGAAAACCGCCGCGAGCAGTCTGTCTCCGATATAGACCGGCAGGAAGGTATCAAACACATCAAGCAAAGCCGACAGTATCAGAGTCACCCACATGGTCTTTGCCACAAATCTCCATCCGATAAATATCCACGCAAGAATCAGCAGCGGAATATTGATCGCCATGTTAGCAACGCCTATCGGCACGCCGAAAAGGTGATTGAAGATGATAGCCAATCCGGTCGCTCCGCTCTGGGCTATGTTGTTCGGAACGGCAAAGGCTATGACCGCTGCCGCATAGAGCGAGCTTCCGAATATATAGCAGATGTTGTCAACAATTACGTCCAGAACCTTTTGACCCTTTGTTTTCGGCGCTCCCGCAAGACGCTTCGCGATCCGGCGGCGGCGACGCTCTTCACCGAAGTTTGTCTTTTTCCTGCCCATTGAACAAGCCTCCAGAAAAACTTAATATACCTCTTCACATATCAGCGAGAAAAGCTCTGAGATACGCTCGTCCTTCCCTGAAAGATAGAGCCAGCCGAACAGGGCTTCAAGCCCTGTTGCGCTGTGATATTGCGCACTTGTCGCGCTCTTGGGTATACTGCCTGTGTGAGCATTTCTGCCGCGTCTGAAAATTTCCGCCTCCTGCTCGGTGAGCACATCTGACAGCTTCTGCGCCGCCTGTGCCTGCGCTGAGGCGCAGACCCGCTTTGCCGCAGCGGGATGAAGCTTTCTGACCGGGCGGTTCGCCTGCATCACAAGGGTTCCGCGCACAAGCAGATCGAACACCGTATCACCCACAAACGCGAGAGTCAGCGGGCTGAGAGAGGACGGATCCGTCTTTTTCAATTCTTCGCTTATCCCTATCAAATCTCTTCCTCCGCATAGGTAAGCGCTGATAAATCGTGATGTGATTATCAGCAAGATGTTTTTTGACGTCTCTGACGGAAAATAGCCGCTGAGAATTATGTCTTCGATTTAATCAGCGGTCACTTAGGGCATATAGTCAAATTCAAGGTCATATATCTCAACCGTATCGCCCTGTTCTATGCCCTTGTCCTCCAGCGCCGATATTATACCGCTCGTGTGCAGAACACGCTGGAAATATTGCAGGGACTCATAGTCGTCAAGATCCGTCTGCTGAAGTATCTTGAGCAGCCAGGGAGCTTCAATACTGTAAATCCCATCGGTTTCGGTGATGGTAAAGCCGCTGTCCTGCTGCCGTTCAAACATCTCAATCGGAATGGTCTCAGTCTCATATCTCTTTATCGGCGGCAGCGTCTTGAGCTTTGCCGCAACGGCGTTGATAACCTCCGAAGTCCCCTCCTGAATAGGAGCGCACATGGTATAGAAATCAAAGCCCCTGCCGACAAAATATTCTCTGAGACGCTCAAGCTGTGACTCTTCAGCCATATCTATCTTGTTGGCTGCCACTATCTGCGGAAGCGTCGCCAGCTCCGGATTGAACTTTTCAAGCTCCGCATTTATCTTTTCAAAATCCTCTATCGGATCTCTGCCCTCGCTGCCCGCCGCATCGATTATGTGCAGCAGCATGCGGCAGCGCTCAACATGGCGCAGAAACTCGTGCCCGAGACCTATACCCTCGCTCGCGCCCTCGATAAGACCGGGAATATCCGCCATGACAAAGGATTCGCCCTCACCCATGCTGACAACTCCGAGCACCGGTGTTATGGTGGTGAAATGGTAATCCGCAATTATGGGCTTGGCCTCGCTGACAACGGAGATAAATGTTGACTTGCCGACATTCGGGAAGCCGAGCAAACCGACATCCGCAAGAAGCTTGAGTTCAAGCACAACCTCCCACTCCTCGCCCGGAGTTCCGCTTTTGGCAAATCGCGGGGTCTGCCTTGTCGGAGTTTTGAAATGGGTGTTGCCCCATCCTCCTCGTCCGCCCCTGGCCGCCACAAAAGAGGTCTTCTCGGACATATCCGCCATGACGGCGTTGCTCTGCGCCTCACGGATTATCGTTCCCCTCGGCACGCGGATGACAAGGTTTTCACCGCTCTTTCCTCTGCGGCGGTTCCCCTCGCCTTTTTTTCCGTCCTGCGCGGCATATTTGCGTTTGTAACGAAAATCCGCGAGGGTCGCCAGATTGTCATCAACCTCGAAAATTATATCTCCGCCCTTGCCGCCGTCGCCGCCGTCAGGTCCGCCGGACGCCACATACTTTTCACGATGAAAGGTCACCGCACCGTCTCCGCCTGCTCCGGCTTTTATTTTTATTTTTGCAACATCAACAAACATAAACTATCCTTTCAGCTATGTGACCGATAAACAAGTAAACACTGATTACCTCTGAGGTGCGGAAATCTCCGTTCAGGCGCGCGCCGCCCTGATATTTTCGACAAACTGCTTTGCGGTCTCGGTTATCTTTTTATAATCCCCGGTCTTTGCGCCGGCGGTCAGCGAGCTGCCCGCTCCGACAGCTACCGCGCCCGCCTTTATCCACTCGCCGACATTGTTGACGTCCACGCCGCCTGTCGGCATCATCTTCGCATAGGGAATGGGACCTTTGATGGCCTTGATTATCTTCGGTCCGAACAGGTCGCCCGGGAAAATCTTGAGGATATCCGCACCCGCTTCCATCGCGGTGACAGCTTCACGCACAGACATTACTCCGGGCATGACCGCTGTTCTGTAACGGTTGCACATCTTAACCGTCTCAAGGTCGAGATAGGGGCTGACGATATACTGAGCGCCGGAGAGCATGGCTATTCTTGCGGTTGCCGCATCCATAACAGTGCCCGCGCCGAGAATTATCTCATCGGGAGTATATTTTTTTGCGAGATCCTCAATGACCTTGTCGGCATGGGGAACCGTGAAAGTGAGCTCGATAGCCGCTACGCCGCCCTCGATGCAGGCATCGGTGATGCGTATGGCCTGTTCGGTGCTCTCCGCTCTGACAACGGCGACAATGCCGCATTCCTGTATCTTTGTAAGTATCATTTCCTTGTCCATGATATCATCCTTTCAGCAAAAAAATTTATACGCATGTCATTTGAACGGACGAAGAATCATGTCAGCTTTTACTGAAGATTCTTCGTCACATTCGTTACTCAGAATGACAGATTTTTAATTTTTACCTTATCGTGCGGCTTCGCCGCAGCCGGATGTCGGAGAAAGCTCTCACATCCCGGCTTTTTCCCGTCGTCAGTTATCTCTGCACGCGGGCGCCGGCACCGCTCATAACCGCTTCAACTTCCTTTTTGCTCGCCATTGAAGTGTCGCCCGGTGTGGTCATGGCAAGCGCGCCGTGAGCCACGCCGTAATTCACTGCTTTCTGAGCGTCACCGGTCTCCATAAGACCGTAAATCAGTCCGGAGGCGAAAGAGTCGCCGCCGCCGACACGGTCAAAAATTTCGAGATTATCGAGCTTCATGCCCTGACAAAGCTGACCGTCAGCCCAGCAGATAGCGCTCCAGTCATTGACGGTCGCAGTCTTGACACCTCTGAGAGTTGTTGCGACAACCTTAAAGTTCGGATAGACCTTCACCGCATTCTCAATCATCTTACAATAGCCGTCGAGGTTGAGCTTCTTGAGATTTGCGTCATTGCCCTCAACCTCAAGGCCGAGACAGGCCGTGAAATCCTCCTCGTTGCCTATCATAACATCAATATACTTCGCAATCTCCTTGTTGACCTCCTGAGCTTTCTCCTTACCGCCGATGCCCTTCCAGAGCGAGGGGCGGTAATTGAGGTCATAGGACACTACGGTGCCGTACTTTTTAGCCTGTTTGACAGCCTCAATAACAGTCTCGGCGCTGGTCTCGGACAAAGCCGCGAAGATTCCGCCGGTGTGAAGCCATCTGACGCCGAGAGTGCCGAAAATATACTCCCAGTCAACATCTTCGGCTTTGAGCTGTGACGCGGCGGTGTTGCCCCTGTCAGAAACACCGACAGCTCCGCGTATACCGTAGCCGCGCTCAGTAAAATTCAGACCGTTTCTGACGCTTCTTCCGATTCCGTCATACTCCATCCATTTTATAAAAGACGTGTCAACTCCGCCCTGAAGAACAAAGTCCTCAACAAGACGTCCGACCTCGTTATCGGCAAGAGCGGTTATGACTGCCGTCCTCAGTCCGAAGCAGCGGCGCAGTCCTCTCGCAACGTTATATTCTCCGCCGCCCTCCCAGACCGCGAAGTTTCTGCTGTTTTTTATTCTTCCGCTGCCGGGGTCAAGTCTGAGCATGATTTCACCGAGGGAAACCTCATCAAATTTGCACTCATCAGCGGGTCTTAAATTAAGAAGCATTATCAAACTACATCCTTTCATTTAAAATCGGCAGAAAATTATCCAATCTTAGCCAAGATATAGTATACACCAAAAACAGTGATTTTACAAGTTATATATAAAGTTATATATAAAAAACAGACGCAGCGCAAACCGGGCTGCTCATATTCAGAGCATTGTTGACGATTTAAGGAAATAGGAAGGAAACAGAAAAGAGCTCGGAGCAACATGCTCCGAAAAGCATTAACGGCACCGAATATCCGGCGCCGTTAATGCTTTATAGCTTAGAGTCTTCTCTTATGCAGTCGGTTTTTTCGCGGTGCATTGATACAGCAGACAATACGCCGCGTCCTTGCGGGCGCGGCGCAGAATTCGTTCTCTTATTTTGCCGCAACCTGAGCTGCGGTTATTTTTTTACCCGGTTCGATAACATCAATGCACTTGACCGGGCAGACCTCGTTACATTTGCCACAGCCGATGCATTTCTCAAAATCGACTTTGGCGCAGAAGTTCTCAACCGTAACGGCCCCGTACTCGCACGCCTTGACACAGCGCATGCAGCCGATACAGCCAGCCTTGCACTGCTTTCTTGTCACGGCGCCCTTCTCATGGTTGTTGCAGAGCACCGCCGCCTTTGCCTCGTGCAGAGGCATCAGCTCAATGAGATTTTTCGGGCAGGTTTTGACGCACATCTTGCATGCACGGCACGCAAGCGGATTTATCCTCGCGACACCGTCGCAGATATGAATCGCGTCATAGGGACACGCCTCCACGCAGTCGCCGAAACCGATGCAGCCGTATATGCACTCCTTCGGTCCGCCGAAAAGCTGGGTTGCCATTTTGCAGCTTTTGACACCCATATAATTGAGCTTTGTGTCTGTATTGTGCATGTTGCCCTGGCAGAGAACCACAGCCGCCATGGGAGTGACACTGCCGGCCTCAAGACCGGTTATCTTTGCAACAGCGGCACTGACCTCCGCTCCGCCGGGAGCGCAGAGCCCTGTGTCGGTCGTCTTGCCCTGAGACAGAGCCGTTGCATAGCCCGAACAGCCCGAAAATCCGCAGGCACCGCAGTTGGCGCCGGGGAGAGCCGCCTGGATCTCCTCCGCCTTTTCATCAACGGGAACAGCCATAACCTTGGAGGCTATCGCAAGTCCGAGACCCGCTATAAGTCCTATCGCCGAGACGATGATAACAGCAGTTAAAATTTCCATATCATTATCCCGTCCTTTCTCAACCGAATATGCCTTCGATTATGCCCGAAAAGCCGAGGAACGACACGGACACAAGTGAGGCCGCAACAAGTGTTATCGGCAGACCCTGAAGGAACTTCGGAATATCACAGCTTTCAAGGCGCTCACGCACGCCGGCAAACATGACCATCGCCAACATGAAGCCGAGACCCGCTCCGAGCGAGCTCATTATCGACTGGGCAAAGGTATAGCCGTTTTCGATATTGAGAAGCACAACGCCGAGCACCGCGCAGTTTGTTGTTATAAGGGGAAGATATATTCCCAAGGCGTTATAGAGAGCCGGAATAAACTTTTTGAGGACTATTTCAACGAGCTGAACCAGCGCCGCTATAACAAGGATAAAAACTATTGTCTGAAGATATTCAAGGTTGTATCTGACAAGAAGCCCCTGATTTATCGGATATGTCACGGCTGTTGCAAGCACCATGACGAATATAACCGCAGCGCTCATGCCGACCGCCGTGTTGAGCTTTTTGGAAACGCCGAGGAACGGGCAGATTCCGAGAAACTTTGCAAGAACGAAGTTCTGAGTGAGTATGCCTGTCAGAAGAATGGCAAACATCATTTTCATACCTCAGCCGCCTCCTTTTCGCTTTTTTGGGACTCCTGTTTCTGAGCTTTTTTCGCTTCCGGATTCTCTATCTCCTCACGGATTGAGCAGGACGCCGCCATGGGGCAATCCTCGCAACCCTTGAGCTCCGCTTTAGAGAGACCCTTCTTGTCCGCTATTTTGTTGGCGCATGCTATGAGCATGCCAAAAACAAAGAAACCGCCGGGAGGAAGAATGAATATCAGCATGGGGCTGACGGAGGCAGGAATTATCTGGAGTCCTGCAATAGTACCTGTGCCGAGCAGTTCTCTTATCGCTCCCATGAGCAGCAGAGCCGCCGTAAAGCCGACACCCATGCCCATGCCGTCAACAGCCGATGCCAGCACGGAATTCTTGCAGGCAAAAGCCTCCGCTCTGCCGAGAATTATGCAGTTGACAACGATGAGCGGCAGATACACGCCGAGCTGCGCGTCAATCTGAGGTGCGAAAGCCTTGACAACCATCTGCACTATTGTGACAAAAGATGCGATTATGACTATATACGCCGGGATTCTGACCTTTGACGGGATAACCTTTTTGAGCGCCGATATAGCTATATTGGAGCATATAAGCACTATCGAGGCGGCAACTCCCATTCCCAGAGCGCTCTCAACCGAGGTTGAAACTGCGAGAGTCGGGCAGGTTCCAAGAACCAGACGGAGCACGGGATTTTCTTTGACTATGCCTTTGGTAAACTCATGAACGAGACCCTTTTTCTTTGCCATCTTACTCCGCCTCCTTTATCGCTTTATAGTATCCGAGAGCCTCATTCACAGCACCGGTTACTGCATTTGACGTTATCGTCGCTCCGGTCAGAGCCTGAATCTCGTTGCCGGAAGCTCCGGATTTTGACACCTTTATACCGTTTGTCTTTCCGAGGAACTGGTCAAGGAAGCTATCTTTTTTCGCGTTCATGCCGAGACCCGCCGTCTCGTTGAGCTCCAACGGATAGACACCTGTGACCTTTCCCTCGGTGTCAACGCCCGTCATTATTTTGACATCGCCGCCGTAGCCCTTTGTGACAGTCACAAAAACATAGCCGACGGTTTTGCCGTCCTTAATGCCCTCAACATAGGTGTTATCAGAGCCGGGAACGCTCTTTTCCTCGCTGAAATCCGCGGCCGTCGGGAGAACGATTTGCCGTGTCTCCAGCTCGGTCTGCTGTGCAAGCTCGTCTATCATCGGAGCGGTCACTCGGTTCGTAACGCCGAGAAGCGCCGTCGCAATAAGGCAGATGAGGAACAGCGCTATTGCCGGAACAGCAAAGATTTTGAGGTTTTTCATGCCTTCGCCGCCTCCTTTTCCTTGCTCTTGCTCTTCTTCTCCTTCGCCGTGCCGAACGGCTTCGGTGTGGTCAGATTTTCAATGTGCGGAACAAGTATATTCATGAGGATAATCGCAAAGGAAACGCCCTCCGGCAGACTGCCGAACAGCCTTATCATCGAGGTGATGATTCCGCAGCCTATGCCGAATATTATCTTGCCCTTGAAGTTTATCGGCGATGTGGCATAATCGGTCGCCATAAAGAATGCACCGAGCATAAGTCCGCCGCTGAGAAGCTGATAGGCGACGAAGCTCAGATCTCCTTTGCCGGCGATGAGCATAATGACCGCCACCGTTCCGATAAATGAAAGCGGAATTGAGGGAGAAATGATCTTTCTTATAATCAGATAAAGTCCGCCGATGATGAGAGCAGCGGCACAGGTTTCGCCGAGGCTTCCGCCTCTCATTCCGAGGAACATTTTCAGAAGGCTCGGAAGCTCGCTCTCCTCCGCTGCGAGAGGCGTGGCTGTGGTAATTGTGCCCTGAGTGCTCTTATAGGCAAACGGAGCTGTCCATGTGGTCATCGCTGTCGGGAAAGAAACCATAAGTATGATTCTTCCGGCTATGGCCGGATTGACAAAGTTCTGTCCTATTCCGCCGAAGAACTGCTTTGCAACGACTATTGCTATCACGGAGCCGATTGCCGCCATCCAAAGCGGGATTGAAACCGGAAGGTTGAACGCAAGTATAAGTCCCGTAACCACGGCGCTCAGGTCGCCTATCGTATTGTGGCGCTTCATCACTTTTCTGGCTATGTATTCCGAGAGAACGCTGACGCTCACGGTGACGGCGCACACAAGCAGCACACGCAGACCGAAAAGCCATACCGACGCGGCAAGTGCGGGAATCAGTGCGATAATAACATTGAGCATTATGCCGCTGACCGTCTGCGCTGAGCGCACATGAGGAGAGGCGCTCACAGTCAATTTTTTATCAGGCATTTTTGGACTTCTCCTCTCTCAAAAGCTGTTTTGCAAGGCGCATATACTGCACCAGCGGCTTTGCGGCCGGACAGGAATATGCGCAGGAGCCGCACTCCATACAGACGTTGACGCCGATTTTTTCAAGTCGCTCAACGTCTCTCGCCTTGGTATACCGCTCAATGAGAGTCGGCATAAGACTCAGCGGGCAGGCGCTCGCGCATCTGCCGCAGCGGATACAGTCGCGCTCCTTCTTTAACTTTGACGCATCGTCCGCAAAAGCGAGAATTGCGTTGTTTTGTTTGAGCACGGGGAGATCCGTGTTGATAATCGACAGACCCATCATCGGTCCTCCGGTGATTATCTTGCCCGGCTCCGCCTTGAAGCCGCCGCAGAAATCGATGATATCCCCGATATTGGTGCCTATCGGCACACGCACGTTTTTGGGATTTGCTATGGCCGAGCCGTCAACGGTCAGCGAACGGCTGACGAGCGGCTTGCCTGTTTTGAGGTAACGGGCGATGAACGCAACGCTCGCAACGTTCATGACCACGCATCCGACATCTGCCGGAAGCTTTCCCGGCGGCACCTTGCGTCCGGTCGCAGAGAGCACCATCATTTTCTCAGCACCCTGCGGATATTTTGATTTGAGAACCATAAGGCGAACCTCATCGTCCTTGTCCACTTCATTGTCCGCTATGCTTTTGAGAACCTTGAACGCCTCGGGCTTGTTATCCTCAGCGGCTATAACCACACGTTTGAAGCCGAGTATATCCTTGATTGTATATATGCTCGAGAGTATATCCCATGAATTGTCAAGGCACTCACGGTAGTCAACGGTTATGTAAGGTTCGCACTCCGCGGCATTGACAATCAGTGTGTCAACGTTCTTATCCGGCGGTATACGCAGTTTGACATGGGTGGGGAAGCCCGCTCCGCCCAGACCGACAAGTCCCGAATCTCTGACTGCACGCAGAAAGCTCTCTTTTCCCGTCACCTTGGGAGGGGTTATGCCTTCGAACAGATACATCTCTCCGTCCGACTCGATTTCCACTGCCTGCGAAATAACGCCGTTCGGGAGCTTCACATCTTTGATTGCGCTGACTGTTCCCGAAACCGATGCGTGTATCGGTGCGCTGACGAACTTGTCAGTGTCACCAATCACCTGACCGACTCCGACTTTATCCCCAACCTTGACCGTAGGAACGCACGGTGCGCCGATATGCTGCTGCATGGGCAGCAGAACCCTATCCGGTATGGGGAGCCTGACGACCTCACTATCCGCGGTGTTCTTGTTGTGTGAAACAGCCACGCCGCCGCGCACCTGTTTGACAGCCTTAAGAACGCCGTCCAAATTAATTGAGCCCATCTTTTCAACTCCTTATCTATTGTATATGCTAATATAGAAATATCTTGCTTATCTTAGCAATCATTTATCTTGCTTCATGAAAAAGCCGCTCTGTTTTTCAAGCGCCGGCATCACAACCCGCAGCACGGTTCCGGTTATCGCTCCGGTTATCAGCGAAAATATCAGCAGTGCCGGAGCATATCCGAGCACGGCACCCGTTCCGGTAAAGACAACCGCCATAGCAAGCTGACCGGCGTTGTGGCACACGGCCGAGACTATCGCCACGCCGAGCAGACCGAACGGACGGGATTTTATCCGGAGCAAGAGCCACATGGCAAGCGTGCTGAGAACTCCGCCCGCAAGGCTCATGCAAAAGGCGGTGAAGCCCCTGGTAACACCGGCGAACGCCGCCTTGACCACCGTTATGCACATCGCCTGCGGAAGTCCCATTGTGAGAGTCGCGAACATAGTAACGATATTTGAAAATCCGGGTTTCGCTCCCGGCGGCATAAACGGCATTGCGGGAATCATATTCTCAAGGAACGAGAGCGCCAGCGCCTGCGCGCAGAGGATTCCCATCAGCGCTGTTTTTTTCGCTTTCATTCTCCGCTCCCTCCGCCGCTATCCCGTTATGGCATCCGGCAAATTATCGTCTGAGCCCTCAAGGGTTATTACCACTCCCGCCGGCAGACACGCCGCCGTGTCACCCGCCGAGCTGAGCCTGCCGGTCTTGACGCACAGCTTATCCGGGCAGTCCGCACTTTCAAAGTATATGGCGCCGCCGGACACCTTTATTACAACAGCAGGATCGGTATCCGGCTCCAATGTCAGTTCCGCTGATTCAGACAGATTTATGCGCCGATACTCCTCACCGCCGACATATATTACCGCCGTTACACCCGAATGTATAAAACGGGGAATAAGCATTGCGGCGCACAGCGCCAGCACTGCCGCGATAACCGCTATATCCCCTTTTTTTAAAAGCACATGTTTCATCTTTACGCTTCTCCGAGCGAGAGCAGAAAATCGTCAGACAGCATTTCAAAGCAATCGGTAAGTCCCGATGTCACACGCACTCTCTTATCGTCAAAAATAAACAGTGCCTGTGCATTGTAGCTTTCAAGAAGCTCCAGCGATTTTTCGTATCCGAGCACGAAGCACGTTGTTGACAGCGCATCAGAGAGAAAACCGTCTTCGGAAATCACGGTGACGCTCAGCAAGTCGTTTTTCACCGGGAAGCCGTTTGACGGGGCGAGTATATGATGATAACGCTCGCCGTCCTCCATAAAATAACGCTCATATGCGCCTGAGGTCGAAACGCAGGACGGTCCGAGTGTGAGGTGACCGATCACCTCGGTCGAGCCGCCTAAAGGATTTCTTACCCCGACAGTGAAGCTCTCGCCCTCTCCGTAAAGCAGAATGCTGCCGCCCACTGCCACAATGGCACGCTCGGTATCAGTGCTCTCGAGCACCTTTCTCACCTCTTCGCAGGCGACACCCTTTCCGACAGCTCCGAAATCCAGCGCAGTGCCGACAGGAATTTTCACCTTTCCGTCAACGACTTCAAGCTTGCCCGACTTCAGAGCGCTGACGCACTTTTCAAGCTCTGTTTTATCCGGGACTCCGGCATTACCCGTACCGAATCCCCACAGGTCAATGACCTTTCCGAGAATCGGGCTGAAAGCTCCGCCGCTTCTCTCCGCAAGCTCCGCACATCTTTTCGCAACATCAGCCACAAGCTCACCGGGATTCCAGCTGTCTCCGTCACCCGTCTCATAGGAAAACAAGGAAACATCCACAAAATCTCCCGCGCTCTCATTTATCTCGCTCACTGCCGAAGCCGCGGAAAACTTGGAAAGCACGGAATTTTCAAGCTCAGCTATACGTTTTGTGATTTTTTCACCCGTTTCTTCGGCTTTTTCTCCGCTGATATCCAGCTTGACAACTGTGTTCATAAGGGTGGTGCTTGCGCTGTATTCTCCCTTAGAGGATATGCAGTCAACTATTATCACTGCGACCACCGCTACAACACACAAACAGGCAATAACGATCGCCGCCGTCTTGCCCGCTCTTTTCTTCATGTTTGTGCCCCCTGACAGATATTTTGCGCCGTACAAATGCATGCCCGCTCCAACATAAGAAAGCGGAATACCGCACGCCTGCTGCACAGCGAAATACATCATTTTTTGTAAGCTATACATATATTTTAACTGTTTTTGTCCAAAACTTCAAGAATTTATATTTGCCGGCATCGGGAAGGTAAAAAATATAGAAATCTTTCTTTATCGATAAAATAAACGTTTTTTATACCCGTTTCACAAAAATAACAAAAAATTTTATTAATAAGTCATAAATTTTTTGCCTTTTTATAGTGACAGCAAAATAAAAATATGTTATAATCTAACAAAATATTTCAATAATATTATCAGTTATGACGAAAAAATTAAGTTCTGATTATGAAAAACAGCGGTTTTGAACGGGGTTTATTATGTTTGAGCAGATTATAAATGTTGACAGGATGGAGCAGGCGGTCAGCCTGTTCGGAAGCTTTGATGAAAACATCCGTCTTATTGAGAGTGAGTTCGGCGTCACGGTCATAAGCCGAGGATCCGAAATCAAAGTCACGGGAGATGCCGAAAATGTTTCAAAGGGAGTCAGAGCCATTGACGGCTTGCTCATGCTGATAAACAGAGGTGAAGCCCTCAGCGAGCAGAATGTGCGCTATGTCATCTCGCTTGTCAACGAGGGCAACGAGGACAAGCTCTCGCAGATGACCGCCGACTGCATATGCATCACATCAAAAGGCAGACCGGTGAAGCCCAAGACACTCGGGCAGAAAAAATATATTGAGGCCATCCGTCAAAACACCGTGACCATCGGTGTCGGACCTGCCGGAACCGGCAAGACATATCTTGCTGTTGCCATGGCTGTCACCGCCTTCAGGGCAAAGGATGTCAACCGGATAATTCTCACACGTCCGGCGGTTGAGGCGGGAGAAAAGCTCGGCTTTCTGCCCGGCGATCTTCAGCACAAGGTTGACCCCTATCTGCGCCCGCTCTACGATGCGCTGTTTGACATGCTCGGAGCGGAAAATTTTCAGAAACAACTCGAACGGGGCAACATTGAAGTGGCACCGCTCGCCTATATGAGAGGACGCACCCTTGACGACAGCTTCATCATACTCGACGAGGCTCAGAACACCACCGTTGAGCAGATGAAAATGTTTTTGACAAGGCTCGGCTTCAACTCAAAAATGGTCGTCACCGGCGATGTCACCCAGATAGACCTGCCGGACGGCAGAAGAAGCGGTCTTGTGGACGCCGTCCGTGTCCTGCGGGATGTTGAGGACATTCAGATTGTCAAGTTCAACGAGCGTGATGTCGTGAGACACAAGCTCGTCCAAGATATTATTAAAGCTTACGAAAAGCATGAGGATGTGAAAAAGAAGAAATGAGAGGCAAGATTAAAGTAATTATCACAAACGATCAGACGGATGTAAAAATTCCGACAGGAGTCAGAATGCTCGTGCGCAGATGCTGCACGGCGGTTCTTGTGCTCGAAAAATTTGAAGACCCCGCTGAAATAAGCGTTCGGTTTGTTGACGACGATGAGATACACGCGCTGAACCTGAAATACCGCAACGTTGACAACAGCACCGATGTTCTCTCTTTCCCGATGGGTGAAAACGGGGTCTATGACACAAACAACGACACGGGTGCAAAAATTCTCGGAGATATCGTCATCTCCATCCCCCACGCCGTGAGCCAGGCGGAGAGATTCGGTCATTCGCTCCAGCGTGAAATTGCGTTTCTGACTGTTCACTCGATGCTTCATCTGCTCGGATACGACCATGAGGACGGCGGAATCGAAAGCGTTCACATGCGTGAAAAAGAGGAGACCGTTCTGACTCAGCTCGGTCTGCCACGCAGCGGAAGCTACTACATGGGCGACGAATAAACATAGCTTTTGACGGGAAGGCTCTGTGCCGGATTTCGGCGCACGGTCTTCCCTGAACTTTAGGCAACCGACGGTTAAAGCATCGGTTGCTGAGAAAGGAATAAAAATGAAAGATCTGCTCAAAAGCTTCGTCTTTGCGGCAAACGGGATAGTTCTGTGCATAAGGCAGGAGCGCAATATGCGTATTCATCTCGTCTGCACGGTATATATGTATTGTTATCTTCTGATATACGACTTTTTTGAGGTTTCACGCACCCAGTTTGCAATTATATTCATCGCAAACGCCGCCGTCATGGCTGGGGAGCTTGTTAACACCGCTGTCGAGGCCGCTGTCAACCTCATAGAGGAGAAGCACAGTGAGAAATATAACAACCTCGCCAAAATCGCCAAGGACACCGCCGCAGGCGCCGTGCTCATAAGCGCCGTGTTTGCCGTTGCCGTCGGCATTGCCATTCTCGGTCAGCCCGAAGCATTCAAAGCGCTGTTCAGCTACTACCGTGAAAACATATCCATGCTCATCGTTCTTATACTTAGCTTAGTGCTGAGCACCGTATTCATTTTTGCGGGACCGGACAAGATGCTCGGAAAAGGTCGAAAAAAACAATAAAATTCAAAGGAGAAAAAATGTCACAGACAAAAACAGCTTTTATCGCAATAGTCGGCTGTCCGAACGTGGGAAAATCCTCCATACTCAACCGTCTGCTTGGGCAGAAGGTCGCCGTTGTGTCGCCAAAGCCTCAGACCACAAGAACAAGGATAATGGGTGTGCTCACCGATGCGGAGGTGCAGCTTGTTTTCACCGACACCCCCGGTTTTCACCGTCCGCGCACAAAGCTCGGAGAAAAAATGGTGAAGGCTGTCGGAGACAGCATCTCCGGAGTTGATGCGTGCCTGCTTGTCACGGAACCCTCCGGCGAGCTGCGTGATGCTGAAAAGGAACTGCTGAAAAAATTCCGGGCGGAGCATATGCCTGTTATTCTCGCCATAAACAAAATCGATTCCGTACCGCGCAAGGAAGTGCTCATTGAGCGAATCGCCATGTTCTCAGCACTGTATGACTTTGAGGCTATAGTCCCCTGCTCAGCTCTGAGCGGCGAAAAATTCCCCGAGCTGTTCGATGAGCTCAAAGCGCAGGCGCAGCCCTCACCGCACTTTTTCCCGGACGACACTCTGACCGACCAGCCGGAGCGTGTGATAGCCGCCGAGATTATTCGTGAGAAGCTTTTGAATATGCTCGATGATGAAGTTCCGCACGGAGTTGCCGTCTGCATTGAAAGGATGAAGGAACGTCCCGACGGCAGCATAACCGATATTGACGCCACCATCTACTGTGAGCGGGAAAGTCACAAGGGAATCATAATCGGCAAAAAGGGTGAAATGCTCAAAAAGGTTTCCACCAAAGCCCGTCAGGATATGGAGCGCTTTTTCATGTGCAAAATCAATCTGCGCTGCTGGGTAAAGGTCAAGGAAGGCTGGCGCAACAGAGAGGGACTTATCCGCAATTTCGGACTGGACAACCAGTAAAACAGACAAAAAATTTTCCTGTAATAATGTTCGCCACCGTGAAGAAAATATGTTTAAGGCGGCTCGCCAGACTTCAATTCTTGCACGGAGGATGCGCCTGAGGGCGCACATTATATACATGAAAAATACGGACACAAACAGGATAGACAATGCGTGGACAGCTTTCAGCACCAGCGGAAGAGTTGAGGACTATATCCGTTTCACCTCGCTCAGGGCTGCCCCCGCTTCTTCAGAGGAGAGCACAGATGCAGACAGTGACCGAGGGACTGATTATCCGGTCAAGGAATATCGGTGAAAATGATACTGCCGTAACCGTTCTGACAAGGGATTACGGTCTTATTTCAGCATTTGCGAACGGCTCAAAGCGTGTCAAAAGCCGCGCCGCCGGAGCCGCTGTCTCCCCGCTGACCTATTCTCAGCTCACCCTCTACCGCGGACGCGATAGCTACATAATCGATGACGCGAAAGCTCTTGAGGTCTTTTTCGGTCTGAGGGAGAATATTGAAAAGCTGTCCTTAGCACAGTATTTCTGCGAGCTTGCCGGAGAATTCGCACCGGAGAACACCGAGGCTGACGAGCTGTTGAGCCTGTTGCTCAACCTGCTCTATATGCTCTCGGAGGACAAGCGCACACCGTCATTTCTCAAGCCTGTTGCGGAGCTGCGCATGCTCTCTTGCGCAGGATATATGCCGGATATATCCGGATGCCTGAAATGCGGTGAAGAAAATCCGGATAATCCCGTTTTCAGTCTGCCGCACGCCGGTTTTTTTTGTCAAAAATGTTCTCCCGGCGGAGGCATTGCCGCCACTCCGGGCGTTTTAAATGCCATGCGCCATATCTGCACGGCAGACGACAGGGCTCTTTTCTCATTTAAAATGCCCGAAAGCTCGCTGAAAATTCTTTCGGACATATCCGAACGGTTCCTGCTCTCGCAGGTGGATCGCCGTTTCAAAACTCTTGAATTTTATAAATCCGTGAAAGAATCATAAGTACGCAGATGACAGATTATCGGTCACCTGCGTACTTAATTTTTAATGCACTGTTTAATGTCTGACATCTAAAACCCAACGTTTGTTTTACACCTCATCCGTCACGGCTGCGCCGTGCCGCCTTCCCCTCAAGGGAAGGCTTAAAGCGGGCGATTCGAGA
>SAMEA3663263__coassemble_221_pt1 | contig 16854 bp, 17 predicted proteins | sample SAMEA3663263__metabat2_low_PE_013 | metagenome-assembled genome bin SAMEA3663263 (sample SAMEA3663263) | pig gut metagenome | biome: pig gut; feature: pig-associated habitat; material: faeces | place: China | collected 2013 | reverse complement strand
AGGCAGGGCGCCGCTCGGGCTGCCCTGCGTAAGGAGGGAAAAAGGAATGTACAACACGGTAATTTTTGACTTTGACGGCACGCTTGCCGACACCGGAGAGGGTGTTTTCGGCGGCGTCAGATATGCGCTCAAATGCCTCGGAGAACCTGTGCCGGATATGGAGACACTCAAAAAATTTATCGGACCTCCGCTTGAGGCAAGCTTTTCACAGGAGTGCGGGCTGAGTTCCGACCGATGTTCCGAGGCGGTGAATAAGTACCGCGAATACTACTCTCAGACCGGAATTTTCGAGCTTAGATTTTATGACAGCGCTGTCAGCACACTTGAGGCGCTGAAAAAGAGAGGGGTTAAAATAGGCGTCGGGTCGTCAAAGCCTGAGATATTTTTGAATCGAATTCTTGAAAAATTTCAGCTTGACAGATATTTTGACTGCGTTGCGGGCGCTGTGATAGGTCGGCCGCACGCTGACAAAATAGGAATCATCAACGATGCGCTGAAGCGGCTCGGCGCATCTGACAAGAACTCCGTGCTGATGGTCGGCGACCGAAAATTCGATGTTGGGGGCGCGCACGGCGCGGGGATAAAGTGCGCCGGTGTGCTCGAGGGCGGATACGGCACCCGTGAGGAGCTTGAAACCGCAGGCGCGGACTATGTCGTTGAAACCCTGGCGGATATATTGGATATTGTGAAATAGAACAAGATAAATGAAATCATAAAATTGACAGCACCAATCGGTGCTGTTTTTCTTTTCTTGACAAAAAAATTGACGCAGCAAATCCGATGTGCGTCAGGTTTCGGTTTTGTATTCGGCAATATCATCTAATAACAGTCAAAAATTTTGCAAAGCTCACCACAGCATTTCCTCTGTTCAAGCATCCTTGATACCCATTATTATTCCGATTGCTTTGTCCTGTTTTTCCTTTGGCAACGTGCGGAACAGTTCAAAAAGCTCCTGCTCCCTCTGCGTCAAATCGGATTTTCTGACCGGGTTAAACGTTTTTTCATAGGTTTGGGTACGGAGATAGGTAAGACATTATGTATATAGGATAAAATATATACAAACTCAGCAGAGGCGAGCTGTGTTCACCGGTCAGGACAAAAACGGAACAGATGTCACCCGAATTGTCGCGCCGGAACAAAAACACGCCGCAAGGGGGCATCTCCCCCACGAGCTGTTCGTCAATCGCCCCTGCAAAACTCGCAAAATATAAAACATCTGTCATTCTGAGAAACAGCGTGACGAAGAATCCTTGAGATTGTCATAGACACACAAAAATTTCTTCGCTGCGCTCAGAACGGCAGATGTTTTCCGTGTTACCTAAAATGTTTTATCCCATCAGCGGCAGCTCCGCAAGTCTGAAGGCTACGCAGTCAACCGCAAATGTTGCCGCCGCATAGAACAGCGATACCTTATACAAAAACGATGTGAGCCGTGTCTGTCTGAGGCTTGAAAAAATAATCACACAGGCCGTTATCACAAACATGTTGGTGAAAAAATATGCCCGCTGACCCGAATTGAATATTGAGGAGGAAAAGCCCAAAACCATCGCAGAGCAGAAGCCCGCCGCCACACACAACACAACAGGCAGACCGATTTTCTTGTTCCTGAAGAGCAAAAATGCAAGCATTGCGGCTATTAGCAGCGTCAGCGCACAGCCGAACGCAATGAGCAGATAAAAACTCACGGTGAACTCACCGTCTTTGAACGCCGCCCTGACAATCATATGCGCCAGACCTCCGCCGAGAGCCGCCGCCGAATAGTTGAGCGCAACGCAGACCGCACAGGAGAATGCGTTTGCGGCAATCAGCAGACCTTTAGCTTTCCTCTTGTTCTCCGCCATATCGAAAATAAGCGCACTGAGCAGGGCAATAAAAAGTATAATAAGAAAATTCGAAAGGTAATAACTGTTCGCAAAGAAATTTGAAAGTCCGCAAAAGAGTTTATCCGTCACCGACATCTCGGCAAAGCGTTCAAATCCGCTCAGTTCAGACTCCATTCTCAGAGCCGCACCGGGCGATGAGAGCAGCAGATAATCCCCCGCAAGCATCGGCACCGCAGGCAGAAGCAGAGAGACTTTGAACGGCAGTTTCTTTGCGAAAAGAGATATGAGCAAAATAACATAGAGGGCGGTGCAGCATGCCGCAGACTGCTCCTGAGATGCCCCCAAGAGCGCAGCGGGAACGGCGAGAAGCAAAAGCTTACGGTTTAATTTTCCCTCTAAAACATAGAAAAGCAGCGGTGCGACAGTCATTGTCATTGCGGAAAAAAGCCACAGATATGTCAGCGCCCCGGCAAACCAGAAAACGCTCGGATTGAGGCACGACACAAGCATCAGGAACATTGCCCCGCAGCAGAAAATCTGACGCTCTTTCAGCGGCATTCCGCCTCTGAAGCACCCAGACAGCTTTGTCCAAAAGCAGGCGATATATGCTATTGTCGCGGCGTTGAAGATCTTCCACCAGATGATATTGTGTCTGAGGAACAGCGCAAAGCAGAATTCACTCGCTGTTCTGCCGTCCCACGTGAGATAGCGCTCCTTGAGCCATCCGAAATATGTGAAATCCGGGGCGGAAAAGATTCCGAGGAAGTTTCCGTCATCCATCTTGATAAGAAGTCTTGTGAAAAGCAGGCTGAATATCAGCATCAGCGCGCCAAACACAACAATGGGAAAATACCTGTACTGCTTTATTCTATCGGCTGATAAAGTACGGGTTTTTTTCACTTCCGTCCCCTCCGTTCGTGAGAAATTCCGTGCCGCTGAGATACAGCGCCGGAGCCACTCCCGTCACTCCGTCATAGGCAAGAGATTTGTAATACCCGCCCGTGGTAGTCACCGTTGCCGCGCTCACCCTGTTCGAGGAGACAGCGGAGCTTGTCCAGTACCATGTGCGCTGTGAGGTGGTCAGAAGATATGGGGCGTCATTGTCACGCACCGCCGAGACCGTGCAGGTCTTGCGTCTTTGCGCCGCCGTCAGGTACTTTGACAGCTCACTCTTTGAGAGCAGGAAAACTCCCCTTTCATATATCATCTCACGCTGTTTTGGGCTGAAATTTTTGTCGCTCAGGAAACCGCTCTCGCCGTCATAGGCGTTGTACCCGCCGGCAAGTGATGCTCTGTCCGGCCTGCAGCTTGCATATGCGACAGTCCGCTCCGCTGAATTCAGCCATGTTTGCAGGGTGCTTCCTTCCCACTCACTGCTGCCGTATTTCTCCCTGTCCGCTCCGTCATGGCGCGCACACTCTCCGCCCGCGTCAAATGCTTTGAGGCAGATTATATATTTTGTCATCAGCAGGGCTTTGCCGTCCCGGGTATCAAGCACCTGCCAGAGTATCGGCTCGCCCAGATACTCGCCGAAAACCACATAATCGCCCTTTTGAAGCATCGCAGCTTCACTCCCGGCAGGTCTGTCGGAAACATCGGCGGCAGTTTCTTTGAGCAAAAAGGCATTGACCGCTCCCTTGCCCACTGACGGCAGAACCGCAAGCGCCATCGCGAAGCACAGCACAAGCGCTGTTATCAAGATTCTTTTTTTCAAGCAACCACCCCGCTTTCATGCTTATAGTTTATCTTATTGAGAAATATATGTCAACTGCTTCTTAAAAGAGATCGTTTCTGGCTTAACTTCAAAAAAGCACTTGCAAAAATGCAAGTGCTAATACCCAAAAACGTTTATTTACACACAGTTATATTTCAATCTTTGTTTGATTTTGCAGTATTGAGTGTTGAGATGAGAATTCTTTTAATCTCAAGGCAATCTTCAAGAAGAGATCTGCCTTCCGTTTCGGTTATATATTCAGACAAAATCAACAAACGAAGCCAATACTCTGTTTCTGCCGTTTCCTTCAGAGAAATCTGTAATTTTGCAATAAAATCTGCCTTACTAATTCCATAAACCGCCTCATTGGCATTTGCACCGATAGAAGTTGCTGAGCGAACTATTTGTTTTGATATAACGCTTTCTTTTTTCTCCTTGATAAGATACTTGTAAAGCTTTACAATGCGTGCAGAGAATTGCAGGGATTTTTCAAGCAAAATACTATTTTGAGCCATGTTGCAACTATCCTTTTAATTAATAGATAATAAATAAAAGATAATAGAGAATAGTACACCGAAAGCGCCGCAGCGCTCCTGAGCTTTTATCTATTCATTATTCTCTATTATCTCTTATCTCAGCCGCATTCATGCGGCGCTTCTGGTGGAGATGGCGGTAATCGAAACCGCGTCCGAAAAGAAATTCCCACAGCTTTCTACGAGCGTAGCCTGTCTTTTAACATTCCCTCAGCGCCGCGCCGTCAGGCAGGCTCGGAGCCTTGGTAGTCCCGTTATTCATGACGGGTTACGAAACACTCACCCGTGCACGTTCACTGCTAATCGACGCCTTATACCGGGCCGCAGTGCTCCCGGCAAAGACGGCTGCTATTTAAGCAGCTTTTAAAACTGTTTTGTTGTCGTTTATTATTTAAACGTTGCGGATTTTATAGCGGTCCCGCACCGCTGCTCGCTTACCGAGGTTCATCCTCCCCGTCGAAATCCTTTCATCCCCATATTAATAATTTTTCATGCTGCGCTCAATATTGCGCGCGGCATCTTTTTTGGCGGCGGTCTCACGCTTGTCGTAGAGCTTTTTACCCTTGCACAGACCCACCTCGAGCTTTGCACGACCGCGCACAAAATATACGCTTAAAGGTATCAGCGTCAGCCCCTCCTGCTTTGTCTGACCGAGCAGGCGCATAATCTCGCGCTTGTGCATAAGCAGACGGCGCACGCGCATGGGGTCTCTGTTGAATATATTGCCGTGTTCATAAGGGCTGATGTGCATGCCGTTGACGAAAATTTCGCCGTCCTTTATCGAGCACCACGCATCCTTGAGATTGAGTCTTCCCTCACGGATGGACTTGACCTCCGTGCCGAAAAGCTCTATACCCGCCTCAAACTTCTCGAGCACAAAATAGTCGTGATATGCCTTCTTGTTCTGGGCAACAGCCTTTCTTTCCTCTGTCTTACCCACGGCCTACCACTTCCTTTCTGCCGGGCAGAGTTTGGAGAATTATTATATATCACGGCGGGTCGGCTTGTCAAGTTTTTCGCAGGATGCGGCATTATTTTACATAAAAACAATTTTTTTGCAGGTGATGACCTCCATCGTGTATTCAGTAACGACTTACTGCTTTTTCGGCTTTCGCTCGCAATTTTCAAATTTCCTGCGTGTCCGATTTCAAGCCTTCTGCATATCATGCTTATGAGGGTTCGCCCTTAAAATAAGCGCAGCGGTGCCAAAGGTGGCAGCTCAATCTGTCCGCAGGGGAGCCGAGGCAGAAGCTGGTGCGCATAAAATAAGAGGGGGACTGCTCGAAAAGCAGTCCCCTCACGCTTTTCAAAGCCTTCTCCTTGAGAAGAAGCCTATTGCCTGTCAATATATCCGCACGCAGCAAGTGCAGCGACAGCGCCGTCGGCAGCGGCAGTGGTGAGCTGACGCACCCGCTTTGTACGGCAGTCACCCGCAGTATAGATGCCCGGCGTTCCCGTCTCGCAGTCCTCGCCCGCTATAATATATCCGCCCTCATCGAGCTTTACCACATCCGCAAAATTCCCGTTGTCAGGCATCTGACCGACCGCGATAAACAGCCCGTCAACACTGAGCTCCTTTTCATCGCCCAACTTGTTTTTCACTTTGATCGCAGTCAGAGTATTTTCTCCTACCAGTCCGGTAACCTCGCTGTCGAGCACAACATCTATATTTTCTTTGGTGTCTATAATATCAACCAGAGCTTTTTCACCCCTGAATTCATCCCTGCGGTGAATAAGCGTGACCTTTGAGCAGTAAGCCGACAGGAAGATTGCGGACTGCAGCGCACTGTCCCCGCCGCCGACAACGGCTACCTCCTGTCCCTTGAAAAAGGCTCCGTCGCAGACGGCACAGTAAGAAACGCCCCTGCCCTCAAAATCATCCTCATTGTCCAGCCCGAGAGGTCTGTGTCTGGCTCCGGTGGCTATAATAACACACTTGCAGGAATAACTGTTTGAATCGGTGATAACGGTTTTTTGCACACCGTCAACAATTTTTTCAGCCCGCTCCAGTTCGATATCAGCGCCAAGCGAGAGCACCTGCGTCACAAGGCTGTCCGCAAACTCGTTGCCGCTGACTTTCGGTATGCCCGGATAATTCTCAACCCTCGGAGATGCGGTTATCTGACCGCCGAAGGTCTCACCCTCGGTGACAAGCACGCTCTTGCCTGCTCTGAGCGCGTAAAGCGCCGCAGTAAGCCCCGCGGTGCCCGCGCCGATTATCACAATATCATACTGCTGCATTATAAAAATTACCTCTTATAACCGCCGAAAAAACCGTGCGCGATGCACGATTTTTTCGGTTTGATGATTAATTTACATTTTTACGGCTGGGATATGAACCGTTTGATATTTGAAACATTCGTATATGTGTCATATTTTTCGCCGTTCATAACGATCAGTGTGGGAGCCTGTCTTATTCCGAACTCCTTTGAAAGCTGCGCATTTTCCTCGGCATCAACCTTTTCAAAGGTGATGTTCGCTTTTTGAAGCAAGGCATCCGCTATCTTGCAGTTGGGGCAGGTCTTTGTGGTGAAAAGCATCACCCTTGCATCAGAGTTCACGGGTGTTGTCTGCTCCGCCTTCTCATCGGCATCGGCAACGGTATGCGATACAGTGCGCTCGGAACGGAGCTTGGAGGAGCCTATATCATAAACAGTTCTGTCTTTGAACTCCTGCGTCTTTCCGTCGTTCCAGTTCTGAACCGGACGGTAATATCCGGTGATTCTGCTGTAAACCTCGGCGCTCTCTCCGCATTCGGGGCATGTGAAATGCTCGCCGGCTATATAACCGTGATTCTTGCACACTGAATAGGTCGGGGAAATCGTGTAGTACGGGAGCCTGTAATTCTCCGCAATCTTTTTGACGAGTGAGGCGGTGGACTTCCAGCTCGGCAGCTTCTCGCCGAGGAAGGCGTGGAAAACGGTGCCGGAGGTGTATCTCGTCTGCAGGTCGTCCTGAATATCGAGAGCCTCAAAGATATCCTCGGAGAAATCGACAGGCAGGTGTGAGCTGTTTGTATAATAAGGCGTGCCGCCGTCCTTTGCCGCTGTGATGATATCCGGATATTGTTCGACATCGTGCTTGGCGAAGCGGTATGTGGTGGACTCAGCGGGAGTGGCCTCGAGGTTATACAGATCGCCGTACTGCTCCTGATAGTCCGAAAGGCGCTCACGCATATGGTCAAGAACCTCTTTGGTGAACTGCTGTGTCTTCTCATGTGTCATATCGGCTCTGAGCCACTTCGCGTTGAGACCGACTTCATTCATGCCGATAAGTCCGATGGTTGAAAAGTGGTTCTCAAAGGTGCCGAGATAACGCTTTGTATAGGGATAAAGTCCCTCATTGAGCAACTTTGTTATGACGGTGCGCTTGACACTCAGCGAGCGAGCCGAAATATCCATCATCTTGTCAAGGCGGCGATAGAAATCAGCCTCATCCTCGGCAAGGTATGCGATTCTCGGCATATTGATGGTGACAACGCCGACAGAGCCTGTGCTCTCACCGCTGCCGAAGAAGCCGCCCGACTTTTTGCGGAGCTCACGCAGGTCGAGGCGCAGACGGCAGCACATGCTGCGTATATCGCTGGGCTCCATATCGCTGTTGATATAGTTTGAGAAATATGGGGTGCCGTATTTGGCGGTCATCTCAAAGAGCAAACGGTTGTTCTCTGTGTCGGACCAGTCGAAATCGCGGGTTATTGAATAGGTCGGGATGGGATACTGGAAGCCTCTGCCGTTGGCATCGCCCTCAATCATGGTCTCGATAAACGCCTTGTTTATCATATCCATCTCTTTTTTGCAGTCCTTATATTTGAAATCCATCTCCTTGCCGCCGACAATGGCGTTGAGCTCGGCAAGGTCATTGGGAACTGTCCAATCAAGAGTGATGTTCGAGAACGGAGCCTGAGTGCCCCAGCGGCTCGGCGTGTTGACGCCGAAAATGAAGGACTCAATGCACTTTTTGACCTCGCGGTAGGAGAGGTTGTCCACCTTCACAAAGGGCGCGAGATAAGTGTCGAACGAGGAAAACGCCTGAGCGCCCGCCCACTCGTTCTGCATGATTCCGAGGAAGTTGACCATCTGGTTGCAGAGCGTCGCGAGGTGGCTCGCGGGAGACGAGGTTATCTTTCCCGGTACTCCGCCGAGTCCCTCCTGGATAAGCTGCTTCAAGGACCATCCGGCGCAGTATCCGGTGAGCATGGAGAGGTCGTGAATATGGATATCGCCGCTGCGGTGGGCGTTTGCTATCTCCTCATCATAGACCTCCGACAGCCAGTAGTTGGCGGTGATAGCGCCGGAGTTGCTCAGGATAAGTCCGCCGACGGAATATGTGACAGTGGAATTTTCCTTAACACGCCAGTCGGAAACCTTGACGTAGCTGTCAACCAACGCCTTGTAGTCAAGGATGGTGGACTTCATGTTTCTGACTTTTTCGCGCTGCTTTCTGTAAAGTATATACGCCTTTGCGACGTCGTCATATCCCGCCTGAATGAGGACTGACTCAACACTGTCCTGAATATCCTCAACGGCAATGAGATCGTTCTTTATCTTGCCCTCAAAGTCAGAAGTGACCTTGAGCGCAAGCAGGTCTATCACACTGGGGTGATATTGTTTATTTTGTGCCTCAAAGGCCTTTGTTATCGCCGCGGAAATTTTTGCTATATCAAACTCCGCAAGAGCGCCGTCTCTTTTGATTACCTGATACATTTTTCGGTTAACCCCCTGAATTTATTTTTTCGGTCGCGTCTCCGCTCACCGTATCTGATACAAATTATAGCATAGCCAAAGTAAAAGTCAATACAAAATCACAATATGTTGTATGTTTTTTTATTTCTTCACACAAGATGTGCGTATCTATATTCCGCGCACCTTTGTTGCCGGGATGCGGCTTCGCAGTATCTCAGCCATGGCGCGAAGCTCGTCCGGCTCATATGCGCTCAGCCCTTTTTGAAGAACGAACTGCGAATCGGTGAACTGCTGAAGGAAAAATTTTTCATTTCCCTGAAGCCATTCGCCTATCTTTTCAAAGTCCTCCGCGCTGTGAAGCTCTCTGACGACAGTGGTTCTGAACTCAAAATCGAGAGAGCCGTTCATCAGATAACCGGCACTTTCGCAGACAGGCGTGATATCAAACGATGGCAGCCCGACAGTCTCAGCATATTTTTCCGGAGAGTTTTTGATATCCATCGCAACATAGTCCACAAGTCCTCTCTCACCGAGAATGCGGAGCTTTTCAGGAAAGGTTCCGTTCGTGTCAAGCTTGACAAGATAGCCCATATCCTTGATTTCCGCAATGAAATCCTCAACGCCCTTGTTGATGAGGGGCTCTCCGCCGCTGACGCAGACCCCGTCAAGAATGCCGCTGCGCTTTTTAAGAAATGCAAAAAACTCATCCTCCGCCAGCTCATAGGCATCGACACCGGGCATAATAAGCTCGGAATTCTGGCAGAACGGGCAGCGGAAATTGCATCCGCCCAGGAACACCGTGCACCCCGTTTTGCCCGGGAAATCGAGCAATGTTAATTTTTGCAGACCTCTTATTTTCACCGAATCACTTCTTTTTATAAATTTTGCTGACAGGAGTGTCAGGTTTCGAAAAATCGCCGCGGCAGCTAAGCGGGCGGTACCTGCGGATTAATATCATCGCAGGGCGCGATGCTTTCAGTGCTCCGTGGAGAAAGGAACGTGTCATTCTGAGGAACGGAATGACGAAAAATCTTAGCCACGTTGCGGGGGCTAAACGATTCTTTGCTGTGCTCAGAATGACAGCTTTTTATTGCGGAAATTTTGCGGGAGGGTGCAGAGGTCTTTCTATAACAAAAATAAAAACGCAGAATAATACCGCTGAACTGTAGGATTAATCTCTGACTTCCACATCCCAAAACCCAATCCCTACATATTACATTTGATTATTATACCACATAAAGCACTGAACGGAACATGAAATGTTGCACAAAGTTTTCCACAAAATAATGTGCATAATACTGTTGACATACATATATGTTGCATTTTCATGTTAATTTTGGTACACTCTGTTATAAGGGCGTAATATATATCAAAATGAACGTTCGGAGGCTAAAGAATGCTTTTTATAGAATATCCTAAATGTTCAACCTGCCAAAAGGCAAAGAAGTGGCTTGACGAAAACGGGTTCTCATATGAGGACAGAAATATCAAGGAGCAAAATCCCACCGCCGATGAGCTGCGTGCCTGGCATAAAATGAGCGGACTTGAGTTGAAGCGCTTTTTCAACACAAGCGGTCTGCTTTATAAATCCATGCAGCTGAAAAGTAAGCTCCCCTCAATGAGCGGGGAGGAGCAATATGAGCTTCTCTCAAGCGACGGCATGCTCGTCAAACGTCCCATAATTGTTGACGGCTCGACCGTGTTGATCGGCTTCAGGGAAGCCGAGTGGGAGAAAGCTCTCAAAAAATAAGTATAGATATTTTTTATAAGGCGGAGGTGCATCTGTAATGAATCAAAAACAGCCGATAGCCGCAATTCTCTACGACTTTGACAAAACCCTGTGTCCGAAAGACATGCAGGAATATCAGTTTATCCCAAGCATAGGCATGAGCGCTCCCGATTTTTGGCAGCTTGCGAACGGTTATGCCGATGACGAGCACATGGACAAAATACTTTCGTACATGTACATTATGATTCAGAAGTCCAGAGAGCGCGGAATACCTCTGACAAGAGAGAGCGTCATGCAGTGCGGCAGCTCGATTGAGTTTTTCGCCGGGCTTCCCGAGTGGTTTGAACGCCTCAACCGCTTCGGCGAGGAAAACGGGATAACCGTTGAGCACTATGTGCTGTCCTCCGGGCTTAAAGAGATAATCGAGGGTTCAAAAATCGGCGGCTGTTTCAAGGAAATTTTTGCCTGCGAATTTCTCTATGACGAAAACGGAGAAGCCGTGTGGCCCAAGACGGCGGTCAACTACACTTCAAAGACACAGTTCGTCTATCGGATAAACAAAGGCGTCCTTGACGTTTCCAACGACATCGATTTAAACCGTTCAACTCCGGACGAAGAACGACGGGTTCCGTTCTCGAACATGCTCTATATCGGTGACGGGCTCTCCGACGTGCCGTGCATGAAGATGGTCAAAGCATACGGCGGCTGCTCCATCGCCGTTCACAACAACGAGAAAAAACAGCTTGAGGGGGTCAGCGACCTGCTCTATCACAACCGTGTGGATTTCGCTTTTGCCGCGGACTATTCCGAAGGCAGCGAGCTTGATATAACAGTCAAAAACATCATTCGCCGCATAGCCATTTCAAGCACGCTCGACAGCGAGCACGACCGGCAGAAGGGTGAATCAAAATGCAATTGCAGAAGATAATAGTTTTGGCTTTACGGGTAAGCGCATAAAGAAATTTTTCATATTTGCCGGCTCTCAGCGAGCGATGCACACACAAAATCATATAAAAAAGGCGCCTGCAAACGCAGACGCCTTTTGTGTTTCTTAAACCATTAACCGAAATATCTCTTGAGAAGTCCCTCAAAAGCCTTGCCGTGTCTGGCCTCGTCGCGAGCCATCTCATGTACTGTGTCATGGATAGCGTCAAGGCCTTTTTCCTTGGCAAGCTTTGCAAGGTCGGTCTTGCCCTTTGTCGCGCCGTTCTCAGCCTCAACTCTCATCTCAAGGTTCTTCTTTGTGGAATCGGTGACAACCTCGCCGAGAAGCTCCGCAAACTTTGCGGCGTGCTCAGCCTCTTCATAAGCGGCCTTCTCCCAATAGAGACCGATCTCAGGATAGCCCTCTCTGTGAGCCACTCTCGCCATCGCAAGATACATGCCGACCTCGGTGCACTCACCGTTGAAGTTCATTCTCAGACCCTCGATGATCTCCTCGTCAACACCCTGTGCAACGCCGACAACATGCTCGGCAGCCCAGTTCATCTCGCCGCTCTGCTCAACAAACTTTGAAGCGGGAGCCTTGCACTGGGGGCAGAACTCGGGAGCGGAATCTCCCTCATGAACATAACCGCAAACTGAACATACAAACTTTTTCATAATAACTTATCTCCTTAAAAATTATATTTTTTATTTCAAACGGCTCGGCAAAGCCGTCAGCCGTCATTCTGCGTCTAAGCAGTCCGGGCAAAGCCCGTAATAGATACTTTTTTCGCTCTCAACAAGAAGCCCCATCATTTCGAGCTCCTCGGGCTGCTCGACTTCAAAGAACAGGTCGATTATCCTCGAGCATTTTCTGCATATAAAGTGTCTATGAGGAGCTGTGTTGCCGTCATAGTGTATGCTCTTGTCGAGCGTCTCCATCGTGTCAAGCTCGCCGATATCGGCAAGGCTCTTGAGATTGCGATAGACCGTTCCGAGGCTGATATTCGGAATTTCCAGACGAACCCTCGAATATATCGTATCCGCAGTCGGGTGGTCATGAGCAGCCTTGACAACTCGCAGAATTGTTTCCCGCTGTTCCGAGTGTCTCATTTCGCGCACCTCATAAATAGTAATAGTTACTGTTATTATTTATATCACACTTGCTTTCACTTGTCAACACTTTTTTAAAAAATTTTTATCGGTCGGCGCAGAACAGATAAATTGCCTGCGTGTTGATTATAAAAATGCGAAGAATCCTTGAAACTGTTAAAGCTACAAGAGATTCTTCGCTTTGCTTATAATATTACATTCAGATATCATACATCGAACGATGAGCTGCCGATATTGCACAGTGCCGGCAGCCTATATCCCGAACGCTTTTCCCGCGTTGTAAGTCTGATGTCATCACGGTATTATTCTGTTGGTCGTGAAATATCTCACGCCGGCGTTATAGAGAGTTTTCATAACCTCCGGATCGTCAATAGTCCACGCGGCGAGCTCTATTCCCGCGTTTGAGAAAGTGTTTATTCTGCTGACGGTATTGTCAGAATCGTTGCCGTCAAAAGCGGCGCGCATTCCATTTTCCCTGCATATCTCAAGGGCTTCGTCGCTGAGCTTGGAGGTGAGATACCAGTAGTCCTGATTCGGGCACTCGGCTTTGAGCACCCTTAACACCTCGATATCAAACGATATTATAACCGTGCTCTTTCCGCTCTGCTCATACTCTTTAATAATATCGATAAGTGAACCGAGATTTTCGGCATCCGCGCCTTTTATTTCAATCATCGGACGGACATCGGGATAGAACGGCTCCATCAGCTCCATAACATCTGAGAAGGTCGGAACCTTCAATGAGGTGTAGTTCTCAATATTAGCTCCGTTGTCAATATTAACATTGATAATTTCGTTATATGTATGCCCGCTCACCTTGCCGCTGCCGTCAGTCATGCGCCTGAGCTTGTCATCGTGCATAACCACCCATTCGCCGTCAGATGTCTGCCTGATGTCAAACTCAACATAGTCAAATCCGGCCTCGCATGCCGCCTTGATCGCCGGAAGTGTGTTCTCCGGCTCCTGTGCGCTAAGCCCCCTGTGCGCCGTGAGGGTTATGTCCTGCGCGTCAACTCCGCCCACCGAGGAGAGCGTCAGTGTTTCTTTCGCCTCAATTTTTTTGACTCTGAGCATACTGTACGCCACGGCCGCAATGCACACCGCCAGAACGGCGCAAACAACCGAAATAATTATCTTTGCTTTCTTTTTCATTTTTCTCTCCCCTGTTCATTTTTTACTTTTAATCAAAATAATCGTCTGTCCGGAATTTTCTCCCGGCATTATCTTCTTGATACGCTCTGCTTCAAGCCCTTCTCTGACGAGTGTTTTGAGCGTCTGACCGTTGTTGAAGCCGTGTATCACGATGAGCTTTGTTATCTGTGCGGAGCCGCCGTCTATGAGACTTTCAAGCCTGAATTTTGCCTCCCGCTCCCGCATGCCGTGAATGTCGACGCAGAGAGTGTGTTCATCGGTTCTTGTTATCTTCATTGAGCACCTCCGCGGTGTTTTGAGCCTTCCGCCTTTTCCTGCCCGGTTTGCCCAGGGCGAAATTCACACCCACCGACACGACAACACCTATCGCCGTGTCAATAATCCTGTTGACGGCGTAAAGAAACGGATCATCATATGAGGTGGTTATCATTATTATAAGAAAAGTGACAAGCCCGATAGCCGTTGACTGCGGTGAATTGATGACGTTGAAAAAACAAATTATCACCACTATGCCGACAGTCACAAACAGTATATTCAGGCTCCGTTCCAAAACGAGAGTGTCAAGATACAAAAACGCAAGGCCGAAAACGCCGCCTATGACAGTGCCCTTTATGCGGCTCGTGCCGAGCTTCAAAGAGCTTTCCACCGTGGACTGCATAACTATTATGGAGGCGATGCAGGCGAATATGGGGGAATCTCTGTTGAGCAGGAAACGGATTATTCTGACAATCGGCACGCTCTGCTGAGGGATATGCTGTGCCGCAAGCGTGAGCAGTGGAAATATTATCATGCACAAAAGCACCGCAACCGCTGTCTTTACGGTTCTCATTCCGACTCTTGGAGAGGTGAGCTTCACTTCATCACATCCGTAAAATCAGATTTCACTTCGCTTTCTGTTACTTATTATATAATAACACACAGCAAAAGTAAAATACTTTTCACCGTCCAAAAAAAGACAGGGCAATTAAAACGACCTCTCCTTGTCGGCTTTTGAAAACCTTATATCCGTCCTATTTTCCCTGTTGCTCCCGTGCCTGGCGCAGGGAAAATTCACAGCCGCAGTAATCCTGCCTGTAAAGGCCGTATTGCTTTGAAAGCTCTATGGAGCGCTTATAGCCCTCCCGCTTTTTAAAATCGGCGGGCAGATGCCGGACACCGTATTGCTTTTCAAGCTCTTCGCCGATGAGGTTGAGCATTTGGGCATTCTTGTGCGGACTGACGGAAAGGGTCGTTGTGAAATAGTCAAAGCCGTGTTCCTTGGCGAGTGCCGCTGTCCTTTCAAGGCGCAGTCGGAAGCATTTTTCGCACCTTGCTCCGCCCTCGCGTTCGCTCTCCAGACCCTTTGACGCTGACAAAAATTCCGCATGGTCATAGCCGCACTCCATGATAGACACTCGGTTTTGCACCGGCAGGAGCGAGATTATGCGCCTCTGCTCGCTGAGCCTGTGCCGATATTCCTCATCGGGATAGATATTCGGATTAAAATACAGCACCGTCACAGAGAAATATTTTGATAGATATTCGAGCACATAGCTGCTGCACGGTCCGCAGCAGCTGTGAAGCAGCAGGGAGGGCAGTTTCCCCGCCGATGTCACAGACTCAATCTCCTTGTCAAGTTCGAGCTGATAGTTTTTTTTCATTTTTTGTCTCCGTATATAGCGGCTTTCAGACCGTCTGACGCCGGATATCTGCGATACCCGGCGCCCTGCGTTATTTCCCTTTCTTCTTCGTCCCGCTCTTCACGGGCTTATCTTCAATTCCGATTGCGACAAACGAAACATTCCAGACAAAAATTGCCGCAAACAAAATCATCATAAAGGTGGGCGCTGAGGACAGGCTGACATAGTTTATCTTTCCGAGAAGGTCGAACCAGCCGCTGCCCGCAAGCGTACCGAGCGTGATTCTCCCGTCAGATACAGCGGCGGCAATCCCCGCGAACGCGGCTCTCGCCGCTATCAGGCAGGCTATTCCCACAGCGGACAGCACCGAAACGGTTTTTGTTCCGTTTGAGAACGCGGCGACCGCGATTATAGCCAACGCTGCCGCCAAAGTCAGCACAAAGAAAACCGCGAAGGCAATCATATTGGGTTTGAACGGCACCAGCACTTCGGGCAGTGAGCCGGACACATCAGCGAACATTCCATCACCCGTGAACAGTTCGATCGCCCTTTTGATGCTGATATCCTCCTGAATGGCGTATGAGCTCAGCGATGCGGTGGCGCGCACCGTCAGGAGGTCAGCAAAAAACGCAACCGGAAAAACAGCGACCGCGAGCAGCGCCGTGACTATTCGGTTAAGAGCTTTCATCGGATTCACCTCTGAGAATTATTTCCCCCATGATGAGTTGAGCGCAACCGTTCTGTTGATGACTATATGGTCGGGTGTGCTGTTCTTATCAACGCAGAAATAGCCCTGGCGCATGAACTGGAACACATCGCCCGGCTTGCAGTCACGCAGACCGCCCTCCAGCAGACAGCCGTCAAGAACCTTGAGGGAGTCCGGATTGATGTTTTCCAGATAGTTGCCCTCACCGTCCTCCCCTGCGGGGTTTTCGGTGTTGAACAGGCGGTCGTAGAGAAGGATCTGCGCCTTTACATTGTCAGCGGCGCTGACCCAGTGAAGCGTACCCCTGACCTTTCTGCCATCGGGCGATTCTCCGCCGCGGCTCTCGGGGTCATAGGTGCAGTGCAGGCAGGTTACTTCCCCGTTCTCATCCGATTCATATGAGTTGCAGGTGACAAAATATGCGCCCTTGAGTCTCACCTCGTTGCCGGGATAGAGCCTGAAATACTTTTTGACCGGCTCCGCCATGAAGTCCTCACGCTCAACATACAGCTCACGCGAGAACGTGACCTTGCGTTTGCCGAGTTCGGGCTTATCGGGATTGATTTCAACCTCAATAGTCTCGGTTTTGTCCTCGGGATAATTGTCGATTATGACCTTCAGCGGGTTGAGCACAGCCATGGCGCGCGGGGCGTTCTTGTTGAGATTGTCTCTGACGCACGCCTCAAGCAGACCGTAATCGACAACACTGTAAGCCTTGGAGACGCCGACACGGCTGATGAAATCGCGCACGGCCTCCGCCGGATATCCTCTGCGGCGCATGCCGCACAGCGTCACCATTCTGGGGTCGTCCCAGCCGTCAACAATGCCCTTTTCAACCATCTCAAGGCATTTGCGC
>SAMEA3663263__coassemble_219_pt1 | contig 16923 bp, 9 predicted proteins | sample SAMEA3663263__metabat2_low_PE_013 | metagenome-assembled genome bin SAMEA3663263 (sample SAMEA3663263) | pig gut metagenome | biome: pig gut; feature: pig-associated habitat; material: faeces | place: China | collected 2013 | reverse complement strand
CTTGTATAGTAAATCATAACGATGAAAGCGAGTGCGTTGCCTGTACACATTACTGTATATAGCAGTGCCAATGTATAGCGAAGATTGAAAAATGTGTTCAAAAGAAAAATAATATTTGACAAAGCGAAAAAAAGGGAATATAATAAAAATGATATTGTAGAAATAACGAGCTGTGCCTTTGATCATTAGCATAGATGTTATAGTAATTTTATATGTCCCAGCGGTGACGAAGACTATAGTTAACACATTAAAGCACAGAGACAGAAATTTTAATTAATAGCCAAGAATGCCGGATTTGAGGCAGGTTTTGCGTACAACACATCTCTTCCCATACGATGAGAAACTCGCTTGGCTGATATGGTTCTGTATGTTGACGTCGGTGGATAAATCGATAACACCACGTTAGATACTTAAAGATGTTAGTACAAGCAGATGCTTGAGTTACTGCAGGAAACGATATTCAGATACGATATTGCAAACAAAAACAGTTAAGAGCTAGAAGTTTGGAGGTATTTTTATGAAAGAGCAATTCATCAATCGCTATCCATTGTCCAAAACTTTGAGATTTTCTTTAATCCCCATAGGCAAAACCGAAGAACATTTCAATGCAAACCTTTTGCTTGAACAAGATAAAAAGAGAGCAAAAGAATATGAAAAAGTGAAAGAATATATCGATCGTTATCACAGATCATATATTGAATCTATGCTTTTGAACTTTATTCTTGACGGAGTAAAGGATTATGCTGCACTCTACTACAAACCCGACAAGGATGAGAAAGATTTAAAAAACATGGAAAAGGCAGAATCGGCCATGCGCAAAAGAATTTCCGATTGCCTAACAAAAAATCCGAAGTTCAAATCTATTTTCGGAAAAGAAATGGTAAAAGAAATTCTTCCGGAATTTTTAACCAATAAAGATGAACTGAAATCGGTTGAGATGTTTCAAGATTTCACAACATACTTTTATGGATTTTATGAAAACAGAAAGAATATGTATTCTGCTGAAGCTCAATCCACCGCAATTTCATATCGATGCATAAATGACAATCTGCCTAAATTTCTTGATAATGCCAACAGCTTTAAAAAGGTTGCCGAGCTGCTGGCGGATGAGGACCTTGAGGAGCTAAATGAAAACTGCTTTAATGCATACGGAATCAATGCTGCGGATATTTTTAATCTTGATTATTTCAGCTTTGTTCTTTCTCAATCCGGCATTGACCGGTACAATGGCATTCTCGGTGGATACACCTGCTCGGACGGAACAAAAGTAAAGGGTCTTAATGAGTACATAAATCTGTATAATCAACAGGTTGCAAAAACGGACAAGTCTGTTCGCTTGCCATTAATGAAGCATCTATTTAAACAGATTCTCAGCGATAAAAAAACAATTTCTTTTGTAATTGAAAAGTTTAAATCGGACAACGAAGTGGTTTCGGCGGTTAATTCCTACTATAGCGAATTTTTAAAAGAAACGCTGCCCCAAATTAGGGCTCTGTTTGCAGATTTTAAATCATTTGATTCCAACGGCATTCACCATATGTCGGGATTGTCTTTAACAAGCCTTTCAAACGCTGCTTTTGGTTCGTGGAGCACAATAACCACCGCATGGAACGAAAAATATGAATCCGAGCATCCGCCGAAAAAAGGTATTTTTACCGAAAAGTATTATGAGGATGAGAAGAAGAAATTTAATTCCGTAAAAAGCTTTAATCTGCGCGAATTGCAGGAGCTCGGAAGCCAAAAGGCTGACGGAAATATTTTTGATTATTTTACCGACGAAGTTGAAAAAAGTGTAGAACTCATAACCGAATCATACAAGAATGCGGAATATCTGTTAACCTCTGATTATGAAAAGTCAAACGAAATCAAACTTTGTAAAAATGATAAGGCAATCGAGCAGATGAAATCCTTACTTGATTCGATAAAAGATCTTGAAAAGCTTGTCAAGCCTTTGCTCGGAACAGGGAAAGAGGAAAACAAAGACGAAATTTTCTATGGCCGGTTTTTGCCTTTGTTTGAAAACCTGTCCCTCGTTGACAAACTGTATGATAAGGTTAGAAATCATATTACACAAAAGCCTTATTCAAAAGACAAGATTAAGTTGAATTTTGAAAACTCTCAGCTTTTAAACGGTTGGGACAAAAACAAGGAGCGTGATTATAGAACTGTTCTTCTCCGCAAGAGTGGGTTTTATTATCTTGCAATTATGGATAAATCAAACAACAAAGCGTTTGTTAACATTCCGCCGTGTTCGGGCATGGATTGTTATGAAAAAATTGAGTATAAGCTTCTTCCCGGTCCTAACAAAATGCTACCCAAGGTCTTCTTTGCCTCATCAAATCTTTCAACGTTCAACCCAAGCAATGAAATTTTGTCTATCAGAAAAAATGAGACTTTTAAAAAAGGCATGGGCTTCAACAAAGAGGATTGCCACAAGCTTATTGATTTCTTCAAGGAGTCAATAGACAAACATGAAGACTGGTCACAGTTTGGCTTTGAATTTACGCCAACGGAAAAGTATAACGATATTAGCGAATTTTACAATGAAGTAAAAGAACAGGGATATAGCATAACATTCAAAGATGTTTCCGTTGATTATATTGATTCCCTTGTTGAATCCGGTCAGCTATACCTTTTTAAAATCTATAACAAAGATTTCTCTGAGTATAGTCACGGCAAGCAGAACCTGCACACAATGTATTTCAAAATGCTGTTTGACGAGCGAAACCTCAAAAATGTTGTTTATCAGCTTAACGGCGGAGCGGAAATGTTTTACCGTGAGGCGAGCATAAACGACAAAGAAAAAATTACTCATCCCGCAAATCAGCCTTTGAAAAACAAGAACCCCGACAATCAAAAGGCAACAAGCACCTTTGATTATGAGCTTATCAAGGACAGAAGATTTACCAAAAGGCAGTTTTCGCTTCATGTTCCCATCACGCTTAATTTCAAAGCTCCGGGTAAAAACTTCATCAATAATGATGTTCGCCTTGCGATAAAGAGATCTGAGAAAAACTATGTTATCGGTATAGACAGAGGAGAAAGAAATCTTCTGTATATTTGCGTTATCGACAACAAAGGAAACATCGTTTATCAGAAGTCGCTTAATGAGATAATCAGCGATAACGGATATAAAGTTGATTATCATGAGCTTCTCGAGTCCAAAGAAGCCCAAAGAGATAAGGCGAGAAAAAGTTGGGGAACAATTGAAAACATCAAGGAATTGAAAGAAGGATATTTGAGCCTTGTTGTCCATGAAATTTGCAAGCTGGTTTTGAAATATGATGCTGTTGTTGCCATGGAGGATCTTAATTTCGGATTTAAGAACGGCAGATTCAAAGTGGAAAAGCAGGTTTATCAGAAGTTTGAAAACATGTTGATTTCAAAGCTGAATTATTTGGTCAACAAGGATTCGGATCCTGAGGAAATAGGCGGCTTGCTGAATGCCTATCAGCTCACGAACAAGGTTGACGGTGTCAATAAAGGCAGACAAAACGGCATTATTTTTTATGTGCCAGCCTGGCTGACAAGTAAAATCGATCCGACGACAGGCTTTGTTGATTTAATTCATCCAAAATATCAAAGCGTTGCTGATTCAATTTCATTCTTTGAAAAAGTGGATGACATTCGGTTTAACAGCACGGAGAATATGTTTGAGTTTGATATTGACTATGACAAATTCCCCAAAGCCTCGTCATCATATAAAAAGAAATGGACAATTTATTCAAACGGTGAGAGAATCATAAATTATCGAAATCCGGAGAAAAACAATGAATTTGATAATAAAACGATTGTTCTGACCGATGAATATAAAGCTTTGTTCAGTGAATTCGGAGTTGACATCTGCGGAGATATTAAATCCTCAATTGTTTCGATTTCAAACAAGGATTTTCATCACAGGCTCATCAAACTTTTTGCTCAAACCTTGCAGATGAGAAACAGCGAAACCGGCAATGTTGCTGTTGATTATCTTATTTCACCTGTCAAAAACGAAAGAGGAGAATTCTTTGATAGCCGCAATTATAAAGGCTCAGAAGCTTCCCTTCCGGAAAGCGCAGACGCAAACGGAGCGTATAACATTGCCAGAAAAGCCCTTTGGGCAATAGAAGTTTTGAAAAACACGGCAGATGACGAACTTGACAAGGCAAATCTCACTGTCAAGAATGCCGAATGGCTTGAGTATGCGCAAAAATAAGCGAGGAACCAATTGCTATTTCAAGTTTGAATGACTTTGTTTTCTGTCCTGCTTCAATTTATTTTCACTCTCTTGAAACAGATGAAGAAAATCTATTGGGGCAGGACTCTTATCAGTTAAACGGAACGGCGTTCTTTGGAAAGGAAGGCAGCCTCGCATCAAACGTGATTATGTAAATTCGACTCTTGATATTGGCTATATGCTCCGGTATTCTGTTTACGAAATTGAAAACAGTGAAAAAATCTTAAATAATATTGTTACCGATATCAACAACAAGTGGTTGAAACAATTTGATCAAACAGACAGTGTATATATTTTTCAAATGAGCAGTTCCTGCAAAATTCAAAAATATGGGTATGCAAGAAATGAAGATTCTGATTTGTTGATAGTAAAATGATTGAAAACCTCGGTCTTAATGTGCTATAATTAAAAAAGAAAGGATTGTTGATCAATGAAAAAGCCGAATTTTGTATACACTAACCAAATAATTGCATTTGAATTAGTGCAATAAAACCATACAAGGGATTAACAATCCTTTTTAATTTCTACTGTTGTAGATCATGAGTGTTTCGCCTGTCCAGTCCGTGATTAACAATCCTTTTTAATTTCTACTGTTGTAGATAATAAATTCCGCAGTTTGTCTCCACGCAACGATTAACAATCCTTTTTAATTTCTACTGTTGTAGATTTTAAGTAATCTTCAACAACCGTCTCATGATTAACAATCCTTTTTAATTTCTACTGTTGTAGATGCCGAACCCGGACTTCCCCAAAGACCCGATTAACAATCCTTTTTAATTTCTACTGTTGTAGATCAGTCTTACTAAGTTCAATAAATCCGCGATTAACAATCCTTTTTAATTTCTACTGTTGTAGATAGAATGCACTGCGCTACGGCTATCTGACCGATTAACAATCCTTTTTAATTTCTACTGTTGTAGATACAAGGTTTATGCTGAGCAATGGTGTTGATTAACAATCCTTTTTAATTTCTACTGTTGTAGATATCACCCCCAAGTGAAAGAGCCTGTGCGATTAACAATCCTTTTTAATTTCTACTGTTGTAGATCAGCCCAAAGAACACATCGAATAGAGATGATTAACAATCCTTTTTAATTTCTACTGTTGTAGATACGCTCCTTTAATGCTCGTTCCGCTTCGATTAACAATCCTTTTTAATTTCTACTGTTGTAGATTGCGTCTATCTGCTTTTGAACGGAACTGATTAACAATCCTTTTTAATTTCTACTGTCGTAGATACGCGGATGAGCGCGGTGATGAGAGTGCGATTAACAATCCTTTTTAATTTCTACTGTTGTAGATCCGTAGCGGTGGAAAGAAGATTTCAGCGATTAACAATCCTTTTTAATTTCTACTGTTGTAGATAAAAACGATACCGTTAAGTTGCCAAAAGATTAACAATCCTTTTTAATTTCTACTGTTGTAGATTTCCGCTCTTCAATAACACTCTCCGTGATTAACAATCCTTTTTAATTTCTACTGTTGTAGATCCGGGTTTGATATCCTTTCACAGTTCAGCGATTAACAATCCTTTTTAATTTCTACTGTTGTAGATCATTACTCCGCCTCCTCTCCGGGCATCTCGATTAACAATCCTTTTTAATTTCTACTGTTGTAGATATATGTACTCATTCCGTATCACCGTCCATTGATTAACAATCCTTTTTAATTTCTACTGTTGTAGATAGCCTGCCATAGCGAGCAGGACGGGGGATTAACAATCCTTTTTAATTTCTACTGTTGTGGATAGCCGTCCTTTTCTCTTCACATATTTATAGGAATCAAACCTGTGTTTCTGAGTACACAGCTACTCAGCGAGCTCCCATTACTTAACTCCGCAATATTAAAAATAAAAGCAACAGCAAACGAACTGAACTGCACTCCCATTCATTAGATAGTATATCATACTGTCTAACAAGTGGGGTGCAGTTCAATTTTTGCGGATTCTTTTCAAAGACAGATGAATTCGCTCGTTGAATAAATATCTTGCTAAACCGTTTCGATAATGGTACAATTATTTAATTGAAAGGAATGGTAGAAAATGCGTAAAAGGTGGATTACAGCCTCATATGACAAGGAAACAGCGGCAGAGATTGCAGAACGCCACAGTCTGAATCCTGTGACGGCTCTTCTGGCTGTCATACGCGGACTTAGAGACGATGAAGAAATTGAAGATTTCTTTTCACCTACCCCATTTTTTACGCTTGATCCGTTTTCTATGCCCGATATGGAGAAAGCCGTGGAGAGGATAAACAGGGCTATAGACAGCTTTGAGTGTATTGCTGTGTTCGGAGATTTCGATGCAGATGGTGTAACGTCAACTGCACTTCTTTATACCTATTTTGAATCTAAAGGAGCAAATGTGCTTTGGTATATCCCTGACAGACAAGCAGAGGGATACGGTCTCACGGTTGATGCAGTTGAAAAGCTGTATAATATGGGTGCCAAACTGATAGTGACGGTTGACAATGGAGTAAGTGCTCATGAGGCCGCTGAGCGTGTTTATGAACTCGGTATGGAGCTTGTTATAACTGACCATCATAAGGTACCGGATGCTTTGCCGAGAGCAGAAGCAGTTGTTGATTTGCACCGTCCTGACTGCACATGTTCGTTTAAGGACCTCTCGGGTGTCGGTGTAGCATTTAAGCTTGCATGTGCAATGGAACTTGAGGATGACAGTGCCGTAATAGAAGATTTTTCTGATATAGCCGCAATCGGAACAATAAGTGATGTTGTGGAGCTGAGAGGTGAGAACAGAGCTATTGTCAGAGCCGGTCTTAGAAGTATTAATAACAGATCAAGAGCCGGTATAAATGAGCTTCTTGAAGCTGCCGGAGCCGGACAGAAATATATGGATGCGGTATCCGTTGCATTTACTTTGTCGCCGAGGATAAACGCCGCGGGCAGAATGGGTTCCGCAAACCGTGCAATGGAGCTTCTTCTGTGTGATGATTCGGTGTCGGCCGCAGCACTTGCGCAGGAGATAGACGAGGCCAATCAGCAGCGGCAGAGTATTGAAATGGATATTCTTGCACAGGTTGAACAGCAACTTTCGGATAATCCGGAGTTAAGATTTTCTCCGGTCATTGTTGCTGACGGTAAAAATTGGCACAGCGGTGTTATAGGAATAGTTGCTGCGAGAATAGCAGAAAAATATTCAAAACCGTGTATAATAATTTCTCGCGCGTCCGATGGTACTGCGAGAGGTTCTGGCAGAAGTATAGAGGGTTTTTCTCTTTATAACGCTATAAAAAATTCTGAGCATCTTCTGAGCCACTTCGGCGGTCATACACTCGCCGCCGGTCTTGAGCTTGACGAAAATAACATAAATGCTTTTAGACTAGAGATAAACGAGTATGCATCCGGAGAGGAAATGCCGTATCAGATTCAGAATATAGACTTAAAACTCAATCCCCAGCATATATCGCTCGATATACTTGACGCGGTTTCAAGTCTTGAACCATTCGGTGCGGGAAACCCACAGCCGATATTCGGATTGTACGGAATGACCATAGAGGACATAAAGCCGCTGAGCAACGGAAAACATATAAAGATGACTGTGACAAAGGGTGAAACAAGGATATTTGCTCTGTATTTTGGGATGCCGGAACGTTCGTTTTTTTACAGTGTCGGAGATGTTGTTGATCTTGCAGTTAATCTTGAGAAAAACGAGTATCTCGGCGCTGTGCGTATAGGTGTATATGTCAAAAATATGCGTCCGGCAGGAAGTGATGACATAGTAGTGCTTGAAGGTTTGAGAATGTTTGACCGCGTCATGCTTGGAGAAAAGCTTACCCAGGAGCAGGCTCATTACGCTCTCCCGTCAAGGGACGTCTGTGCCGCGGTTTATAAAACTATTAAGAAACGTGGTTCGTGGAGTGCTGAATATGAACTTCTGTGTTTGCGTTCGGGTTTTAAGTCTGACCGTATATGTGCTGTAGCATGCGCGGTAGAGATAATGGTACAGACCGGAGTGCTCAGCAGAAGCCCACTTGGCAGTGTGATCGTCAATGAGAGTAGCCCCAAGGTCAATCTTGAGGATGCGCCTCTGATGAAACATATCCGCAGCTTTATATAGATTTTTGGGGGTGAGTTTATGAGGTCATGGGATGAAAAAATGAATGGTATTTCCAAAGAGAATACTATCGGAAAATATGGCGGCTTTGAAGATGAAAGTGATAGTTTCGGTGATGGCTTTGAGGAGTTTTATGAAAAGATAAAGAAGATATACAGCGACAGCGAGCTTGAAAATATCAGACATGCTTATGAAGTGGCGAAACAGGCTCACAAAGCGCAGCTGCGTCGCTCCGGAGAACCATATATAATTCATCCGATAGCTGTGGCAGGCATACTTGCTGACCTTGGAATGGACAGCCAGTCGCTCATTGCTGCTCTGCTGCATGATACAGTTGAGGATACTGAGCTTACGAATGAGGATATAGTGAAGAATTTCGGAGAGGAGATTGCACAGCTTGTTGATGGAGTGACGAAGCTTGCAAAAGTTCCCACGGAGACAAAGGCGGAGGCTCAGGCTGAAAATATTCGCAAGATGCTTCTTGCAATGTCAAATGATATAAGAGTAATAATTATAAAGCTCGCAGACAGACTGCACAATATGCGGACAATAAACTATGTCAGGGAGGAGAAACGACGTGAAACGGCGCTTGAAACGCTGGAAATATATGCGCCGATAGCTCACCGACTCGGTATCAGAACTATAAAGGAAGAGCTTGAGGATCTTGCGATAATATGCCTTGATCCGGTTGCCTATAGGGAAATAGAGGAATATCTCAATGCCCAAAGCGGTTCAAGGCTTGAATTTCTCGATGATATTATAAACAAAATACGGGATAGAATTTCACCGATGGTTTCAGGTTCAAAGGTCGAGGGCCGCATAAAAAGCGTTCATGGAATATACCGCAAGATGTATATTCAGGGGAAAAATTTTGATGAAATATATGATATATACGCTGTCAGAATAATAGTAGAATCCGTTATTGACTGCTATAACTGTCTTGGTGTTATACATGATATGTTCAGACCATTGCCGAACAGATTCAAGGATTATATTTCTACTCCAAAACCTAATATGTATCAATCGCTTCATACCACTGTTATAGGCAAGGAGGGAATTCCGTTTGAGGTTCAGATAAGAACATGGGAGATGCACCACACCGCTGAATACGGTATTGCGGCTCACTGGAAATATAAACTCGGCGGAGGCGCAGCAGGTGGAAAATTTGAAGAGAGACTGTCGTGGATTCGCCAACTTCTTGAGAGCCAAAATGATTCCGAGGATGTAGAGGATATTGTAAGAACCATAAAAAGTGACCTCGTTCCTGAGGAGGTATTTGTTTTCACTCCGAAGGGAGATGTTATCAGTCTTCCGGTCGGTGCTACCGTCATCGATTTTGCATATGCTATCCATTCAGCAATAGGCAACAGAATGATAGGCGCTAAAGTAGATGGGCGAATAGTGCCGATAGACTATCAGGTGAAAACAGGGGAAATAGTAGATATTCTAACCTCATCGCAGACGGGTAAAGGCCCGAGCAGAGACTGGCTGAAAATCGTAAAGACAAGCGAGGCGCGTAGTAAAATACGCAACTGGTTTAAAAAAGAACGTCGTGAGGAGAATATTGCTGAGGGGCGTGCCGAAGTAGAGCGTGAGTTCAGACGCAGTTTTATCAGACTGCCTGATGATGAGCTGAAGCAGTTTCTTCAGCATATAGCCGAGCGTCAGCATTTTGATACTGTTGATGACTTTTATGCGGCGATAGGCTACGGCGGAGTATCTCTTATCAGAATGATGCCGCATATTAAGGACGAGTATCTGAAAATAGTCAAATCCTCGGCACCGCCAGAAGTTGTGCTTACACAGCCCAAAAAACGTGTTAAGAGCAGCGAAGGTGTTGTGGTTGAGGGTATAGATAACTGTCTTGTCAAGTTTTCTCGCTGCTGTAATCCTCTGCCGGGAGACGAGATAATAGGTTTCATTACCAGAGGACACGGTGTATCAATCCACACTAAGGACTGCAGCAATGTTCCTGCTGACCTTGAGCACTGTCCTGACAGGGACAGGTGGATAAAGACATATTGGGACAGCACCATAAAAGAGGACTTCCGTGCAACGCTTATGATATCGTGTCTCAACAGAGTTGGTATGCTTGCGGATATATCTGTTCAGCTTGCAAATATGCGCGTTATGATAAATGACATCAATACACGTAATTTCAAGGACGGCAGAAGCACCTTCGCAATGACAATAACAGTTTCAGGTATTGAACATCTCAAAAGCGTTGCGGCAAAGCTCGAAAGAATTGACGGTGTGCTGAGCGTCGAGCGTGCAGCGACCTGAAAAAAGAGGAATGTATATGGTAAATAGTGAATTGGTTTTCAAGTATGCACAGAGAGATGATACTGCAATAATTCTCTCATTTATAAAATCGCTTGCTGAATATGAGAATATGTCCAACGAGGTTGTTGCAACCCCGGAACTGCTTGAAGAATGGATATTTGAGAAGAAAAAAGCCGAGGTTATTATAGCTTCGCTGGAAAAAAAGGATATCGGTTTTGCGCTGTTTTTTCATAATTTTTCTACCTTTCTGGGAAAAGCAGGTATATATCTTGAGGATCTTTATATAATGCCGGAATTCCGTGGAAAGGGATACGGAAAAGCTCTTTTGAAGTGTCTTGCAAAAATAGCTGTTGAGAGAAATTGCGGACGTTTGGAGTGGAGCTGTCTTGACTGGAATCAACCAAGTATAGACTTTTATCTGTCTATGGGAGCAAAACCGATGAGCGAGTGGACCGTATACCGTATGACAGACGATATTTTAAAAAAGGCTGCGGAATAAAACGTTTGAAAGGATGTAAAAATCATGAGAGCTGTTGTTCAGCGTGTGACATCATCTTCGGTGTCTGTCGGAGGCGAGATGGTTTCTAGCATTGGAAAAGGTTTTAATATACTCCTTGGAGTTGTCCAGGGAGATACAGATAGCGAGGCGCAGATTCTTGCAGGAAAGATTTCGCGCCTGCGCGTTTTTGAGGATGACAACGGTAAAATGAATCTCGGAATCAATGATATAGGCGGTTCTGTGCTTGTGGTTTCACAATTTACTTTGTGTGCCGACTGCAAAAAAGGCAACCGGCCGTCGTTTACTTCATCGGCGCCACCCGATGAAGCAAAGCGTTTGTATGAGCTGTTTTGTGCAGAGCTTATCAAAAACGGTATTAAAAATGTCCAGACCGGAATTTTTGCCGCTGATATGTCGGTGTCAATTGAAAATGATGGACCGGTAACAATAATTCTTGATACAGATATATGGAAAGTGGGGAAATAAAGATGAAAATATATTCGCTGCCGTTGGGTCCGGTTCAGGCGAACTGTTATGTTGTTATTGACGAAACAAGCGGTGAAGCCGCCGTTATAGATCCGGGAGATTATACGGAGGAACTGAAAAGTCTGCTGACCGCAGGAGAGATAAAAAAACTTAAATATATTTTGCTTACACACGGTCATTATGACCATATACTCGGAGTCTATGCTGTGAAGTCCGACTTTCCTGATGCGAAGATTGCTATTCATCCTTACGATTCACCGTGTCTTATGTGCGAGGATATAAGTCTTGCCAATCACGTTGAAAAGGGTATACAGAAATATATAGATTACGACATCCTTGCGGAGGAGGGATTTATAGCTCAACTCGGAAATATGAAACTCCGCACAATTCATACTCCCGGTCATACGCTCGGAGGTGTGTGCTATATTGAGGACAGCGAACGTGTTATGTTCACCGGAGATACTCTTTTTTGCCGCACAGTGGGCAGAACGGATCTTCCGGGAGGAAACTGGGATATGCTTGTTGATAGTATAACTAGACTGGCATATATGGACGGTGACTATACAGTGTATACCGGTCACAACCGTTCTACAACTTTGGCTGTGGAACGCGAGAGAAACAGATATATGCGAAAGCTGTTCAAATAATATCACAGGACTACAACTCGGAAAGGTTTGTGATTAATGATTTTATATATTCACGGACATGATTTTCACTATGAGATGGAAAATCTATGCAGAGTGTTTTTTCCAAATGAAAAGGTAAAGGTGACAGATGAACATCCTGTCGATGCAGATTTTCTTGTCACCACAGAGCTCATAAGTGAATATAATACTTACCGTGTTGCTGTTAAAGTGAAGATAAACGGAAAAGAAGATGGCGTTTCTCAGTTTGTTTCTCAGACAGATGAGCCGATTCGTGATGAGTGTGAACGAACCATGGCAATGGTTCTTTTTCGTCTTTTGTCGCACCTTACCGGATATACTCCTCCGTGGGGAATACTTACCGGAGTGCGTCCGTCAAAGCTTATGATTAGGCTTGTTGAAAAATACGGTGAAGACGGCGCACACAGATACTTTACTGATAATTTGCTTGTAACCGATAAAAAAACGAGACTTGCGCTATCTGTTGCAAAGACGGAAAAAAATATAATAGATCTTGGAGATGATAAGTCTTTCAGCTTATATATCTCAATTCCGTTTTGCCCGTCCAGATGCAGTTATTGCTCTTTTGTTTCACATTCCATAACAAGCGCAAACGCGAAAAAACTTTTGCCGGAATATGTTGTAAAGCTTTGCGATGAGTTGAAAATTACCGGAAATATTGCGTCAGAACTCGGTCTGCGGCTTGAAAGCATATATGTCGGAGGAGGAACTCCCGGAATACTTAGTGCAGAACAGATGGGTGATGTGTGCTCTGCTGTAAAAAGCAGTTTTGATATGTCATTTTTGAGAGAATATACTGTGGAGGTAGGCAGACCGGAGACGGTATCCGCGGAGAAGTTGGCTGTTCTTAAAAATTTTGATGTCAGCCGTATCAGTATAAACCCTCAGACTCTCAATGATTCCGTGCTTCAGACGATAGGTCGTAAGCATACGGTTGATGACTTTTTCATAGCCTATGAGACAGCGAAAAAATCTGGTTTTGATGATATAAATGTTGATTTAATTGCAGGATTGCCGTCTGATAGCTTTGAAAGCTTTGTGTGCTCGGTTGACGGAATTGCGGCTCTTCAGCCCACAAATGTAACTGTTCACGCTCTAGCTCTTAAATCCGCATCAACACTTGCAGAACTCGGTCATGTTGTGCCGGAAGGTGTAACAGCGGGGAAAATGGTCGACTATTCACAGAGCACCCTTTCGGCGCATGGATATATACCGTATTATATGTATCGTCAGAGTCGCTGTGTTGGCAATCTCGAAAATGTGGGCTGGTGTCTTGAGGGAAAAGAATGCCTTTATAACGTGTTTATGATGGAGGAGAGCCATACGGTGCTCGCGGCGGGAGCTGGAGCGGTAACAAAGCTAAAACGCCCGGGAACAGAGTATATTGAACGTATTTTTAACTATAAATATCCATATGAATATAACACCGGATTTGATGAACTTACGAAAAGGAAAAATCGGATTGCGGAATTTTACAGTGAAAAATCGGAATAATCCTCGCAGGTGATTTTATTGAGATATGTAGAAAAAATAAACGAAATGGCACAACTTGACCCGGAGACGATAGTTCGTGAAGCAGAATCCCGATATCATGAGCGGCTTGAGACGATAGCGGTAAAAATATTTGATAACGAGAAAAAGCGTATCGTTATGCTTGCCGGCCCGAGCGCTTCCGGAAAAACGACCAGTGCCAAGCTTATTTCCGATAAGCTTGAACGTCTCGGAGCAAAGGCGTTCATAGTTTCACTGGATGATTTTTATAAAGATCAGTCTCAGGCAGTCATTGATGAGAATGGAAACCCTGATTTTGAAACCGTTCATGCTCTTGATATCGATTTGATACACAGATGTTTTGACGATATAATTTCCCGTGGGGAGACTGAACTTCCGGTATTTGACTTCACAAAGGGCGAAAGAGCTGAAAGGAATCGTTATATATCGCTTGACAAAGACGATGTTATAATAGTGGAGGGAATTCATGCTCTCAATCCGATAATAACGCAGGCTCTGCCGTCTGAAAATCTTATGAAGCTGTATGTCAGCGTGTCATCGAGGATTACAGATGAAAACGATGAAGTAATAATGTCAAAGCGGGATCTACGCTTTGTGCGTAGACTGGTTAGGGATTATCATCACAGAGCAAGCTCTGTGGAACGAACCTATGAGCTTTGGCGCAGTGTCCTAAAAGGTGAGGATAAATATATTTTTCCTTTCAGTCACATGGCGGATGAAAGGATAGACTCAATACACGCATACGAGCCTTGCGTTTTCCGTAACCTTGCGATACCGATGCTTGAAGGCATTGAAGTGTCAAGTGAGTATTATGCGGACGCAAGGAGAATGATTTCGAGCCTTGAGTGTTTTGTGTCTCTTGATACTTCAGTTATTCCTGAAACATCCCTGCTTAACGAATTTTTAGCCTAACCGTTAAATTTTCCCGTATTGTGTTGTCAAAATTGCCTATTAAAGATATAATTGATGCAATAATCATCCTGAGCCGTAAAAAGGTTTTGCGGATACCAAGAAAACAGGAGGAGGCGTTCCTTTGTCGGAAAGAAAAAAGCAGTCCCTGCTTAACGGTGCGATAATTCTTGTTATCTCCACTCTTGTCGTGAAGGTTATAGGTTTATGTTTCAAGATGCCGTTGGGCAATATGCTCGGTATGGTCGGTGTCGGTTATTTCAATTCCGTATATGTGATCTATACACCTATTTATGCGATTTCTATGGCGGGTCTTCCGGTGGCGGTTTCAAGGATGGTTGCAGAAAGTGTGGCGCTTAACCGTTACCGTGAGGCAAGAATGACGCTTGTCACCGCCAGAAAAATATTTTTGCTCATGGGCTTCGGCGGAACGTTGCTCATGATTATAATCTCTATCCCGTATGCTATCTTTATATCTGGAGTAAGGACGCTGCCGGCGCTTATAGCTGTTTCTCCGTCTATACTTTTTTGCTGCTATCTCTCATCGTACAGAGGGTACTATGAGGGCTTGCGCAATATGATACCTACCGCTGTATCGCAGATAATCGAGGCCTTTGGAAAGCTTGTCATAGGACTTGTGTTTGCGAAGGTTATAATGCAGTACGGTGAGTTAACTTATATGAGGGCTGCTGAAAGCGGCACAACTACAATAACACTGTTCGGAACCGAAGTTTCAAGCCTCACCGAAGCTTACAGTGCCACTTATCCTTGGGCAGCTGCCGGAGCAATAATGGGTGTTACGCTCGGCTCGTTTGTCAGTCTCATGTATCTTGTTATCCGGCACAGAAGAAAGGGAGATCAGTTTACGAGGCAGGAGCTTGTAAACTCTCCTAAGCCTCCACAGAATTCGTCAATTGCTAAGCATATGGTTATGATAGCGGTTCCTATTCTGATGAGCTCGCTTGTACTCAACGCAACCAATCTTATCGACGCCGTTACAATACAGGGCAGATTAATTCACGCCATTGAGGCTGATTCAGACGTGATTTATAATATGTATAAAGCATCAATCGATGCTGATGTTGCTAACAATTTGTTAAACATGAGTGATCTTGATGACTTTAAGAGATACCTTTACAGTGCTTACAACACAGCGATTGACTTCAAAAACCTTGTGCCTATGATAACGGTGTCACTAGGCGTTAGCGCTCTTCCGGCACTTTCTGAAGCTTGGGCTGTTAAGGATAAGGGCGCCATAAAAAGTGCCGTTAACGCAGTGATCAGAATGTCTATGCTGATAGCACTTCCGGCAGGTATCGGTATGGGTGTCCTTGCAGAACCGATTCTTGAGTTCATATACGGCAGAGGTCGTCTCGCGGCAGATATTCCAATGATTGCGCCGGTGGTTGCTGTTTTCGGATTCACAACTGCTATTGTGTCACTGTCAACGCCGCTTACCAATCTACTTCAAGCTGTCGGCAGAACAGATATACCGGTTAAGTCTATGCTTGTCGCGGCGGTGACAAAGATTATATGTAACTTTGTTCTTGTTGGAAATCCGAAATTCAACTTTCATGGTGCGGTTATAGGAACAGTTCTATTTTATACGGTAAGTGTAGTTATTAATATTATTGCCTTAGTAAAAGAAACTCATGTAAGAATAAACATTGTTTCGGGTGTATTGAAACCATTATTTGCGGCGGTCTTATGCGGTGCTGGTGCATGGGCGACATATGGATTGCTTTCCGAAAAGGTTATTCCTGCCGGTGACAGTTCTTCAATTATCAATGGTTCAAATATATCTTTTATCATAGCGGTAGTTGTGGCTGTTATAATTTATGCCCTTGCACTTTTTCTTATTAAGGGAATAGCCCGTGAGGATGTAGAATCTTTACCGCAGGGCAAAAAAATTGCAAAAGTACTTGAAAAATATAAACTTTTAGGATAAAATATTTTTTAGTAACAAAAACGGCAGTGTGAAAAATGGTTGACTTTAAGCAAAAAGAAAAATATGATATAAACGATCTCCTTGAAATCATGAGATCTCTTAGGGCTCCCGGAGGTTGCCCGTGGGATGCGGAGCAAACTCATGAGAGTATACGTAAAAATCTCATCGAGGAAACCTACGAGGTTGTTGAGGCCATAGATAAAAAAGACAGCGGCATGCTTCTTGAGGAACTGGGCGATTTGTTGATGCAGGTTGTTTTTCACGCTCAGATGGAGGATGAAAAAGGAGTTTTTAACTTTGATGATGTAGCTGACGGGGTCTGTAAAAAGC
>SAMEA3663263__coassemble_216_pt1 | contig 17001 bp, 12 predicted proteins | sample SAMEA3663263__metabat2_low_PE_013 | metagenome-assembled genome bin SAMEA3663263 (sample SAMEA3663263) | pig gut metagenome | biome: pig gut; feature: pig-associated habitat; material: faeces | place: China | collected 2013 | reverse complement strand
GCAAGGCTGAAACGGCGCTGTTTACCCATATTCCTATAGCCGAATATCAATATGCCCATGATGAGGCATGGGATGAGACAGCCGGCAAATGGAGAGACGGCTATAAGGCATATGGCAAGCGTAATGAAGATATCGGCGTCGACTACGATGCTGACGGCAAGCCCGTGCTCGACGGATTCTTTGACACGATCAAGGAAAACGGAACAAAGTTTTTCTTCTGCGGTCATGACCACATGAATGATTTCTCAATTGAATATCAGGGCGTGCGTCTCACCTATATACTCAAGCTCGGCTATGGTTCCGGTTTCCAAAAGGGTTATAACGGCGGTACTGTTATAAGCATCAAAAGTGACGGTATCGGCAGAATAACGCACAAAACAGTCTCTTACGGAATTATGAAAGATATTGTTGATATCGACACTAAAAAATAAAAAAGGAGTGCTTTTAATTATGTTGTTTTGCGCAAAAATAATTTCTTTCTTGCAGGCCTTTATATTTTTCATTTTTCCGTGCCTCAACTACTCTGTGAAATCGGATGACATCAAGCTTAACGCGGCTATCATCTCGGACGTTCACATCGACACCCGGCTGCCGCTGGGAAAATACCTTTTAAAGCGCGCGTTTGTTGATATGAACGGCTGCACCACCCCTACCGATGCGGTGATAGTGACGGGCGATTTGACGAACTACGGCGATGAAGCTTCGATTATCGATTTCTTTGAGATTCTCACGGAAAACAGTGAAGCCAAAACAAAAGTTATCGCAATGGGCAACCATGATATCGGTCACGTCAGAGATCTCGGATATACGAATCAGGAGGCGAGAGACTGGTTCCTCAAGCACCACAACAATTATCTCGGCACTGATTTTGACAAAAACTATTATAGCTATACTATAAACGGCTATAAGTTCATAGTGCTTTGCGATGACAGCGAGAGCCACTGGGATGAATTTGAGATGTATGACGAGCAAATTGAATGGCTTGATGAGGAAATAGCGGAGGGTACAAAGGACGGTCTTCCGGTGTTCGTCATCTGCCATGAGCCTCTTGAGGGGATAAACGGCCAGCCCATTGTGTGGGAGGACGGTGCTGTCAATCCGGAAAGCAGCGCGAAAATCAAGGCGGTTCTTGAAAAGTACAAAAACGTGTTCTATATATGCGGACATATGCACGAGGGCATTAACGGCAAGCTTACCGAATCTGTTTTAGGCTTTTCATGCGTTGAAACTTTAAATGGTGTCACCTATGTGTCACTTCCGACCTATCTCCTGGTAAACCGGTACGGTATCCCGTGGAACGGGCTTGGCTTCCAGATGGAGGTTTATGAGGATGAAGTCATTTTCAGAGCGAGGAGCTATATGACATCCAAATGGTATTTGGCATACGAATTTGAAGTTCCGATTGTATGAGCAAAAAGTGAGAGTTAAAAATCACTTTATCAGACGAATGTGATAAAACAACAAACTGACTTCGCTTTTTCGCGGAGTCAGTTTTGTTTATTGTATTTTAGCATTGATTAAATGGCATATTTATTCGATATTGAGTCCGTCCATATACTGCTTATAATCTTCGTGGGACGGACAACCTTTGTCGCTCGCTATAAAGCCGCAGATTGAAATTCTACCTAGTGCGGCGAAAATAACCTTATATATCTTTTCTGAAGTTTACTTCTGACTTTCGGGTGTATAATAAACATGAATTATAACCGAAAGGATGTAAAAGGATGAAGATAGGAATTGTCGGTTTCGGTCATGTCGGTACAGCGATGAAAGAACTTTTTAAAGATGCTGTCGTCTATGATAAGTATAAAAATATCGGCAGTATGCAGGAGATAAACACCTGCGATGCGGCTTTTGTCTGTGTTCCGACCCCTCAGTCTGATGATGGCTCATGCGATACCTCAACGGTCGATGAGGTGCTTTCGGAACTTAGAACCGATGTCATCATTTTGCGCTCGACGGTTCCCGTGGGTTATACGGAGAGGGTGTCCGCCGGACATCCGTCGGATATTGTTTTTCAGCCGGAATATTACGGGGAGACGGTGGATCATCCGTTTGCCGACCTTCGTGCGAGGCATTGGCTGACTTTCGGAGGGGAGCAGCAGGGCATTTCAAAGGCTATAAGGGTGTATCAGACAGTGTATAATTCTGATGTTCAGATATGCTGTGTTGATTCGAGAACAGCGGAACTTGCGAAATATATGGAAAACTGTTTTCTCGCACTGAAAGTTACTTTCTGCAATGAGTTTTATGATATTGCACAGAGTATGAATGTCAATTACGATATGCTCAGAGAAGCTTGGACACTTGACCCGAGAATCGGAAGGAGCCACACTTTTGTCTATCCCGATTCGAGAGGATATGCCGGCTCCTGTCTGCCAAAGGATATCTCCGCAACAGTGTATCAGGCAAAACAGCTCGGAGTGGATACAACGCTGCTTGAAAGTGTTCGTGAAAAAAATAAAATTTACAGACCGGATGTCAGATAAAAAATCATCCCGTGCAGACGTCAGACGAACTGCATGGGATGATTTTACTAACAGTATCTATTATTCTGCTGTTACAGCAGCAGCCTGCTTTCTTGATTCGATCTCTTTGACCATTTCAGCCTGTTTCTTTTCGCTCAAACGGTAGAAGAGCATGGGCACAATGGTGAGCAGCATGCTCAGAGCGCCGGTGAGAACGATCATGAGCCAAAGCTTGTCCAGACCCTCGGGTGTTATGGAGCCTGCGGGGTTCTGCGGGGAAATGCCGGCCATAGCATAGGCGATAACTCCGACAAAAGCGGCAACCGCCATGCCGATTTTGTTGATGAGAGTCTGCATTGCAAAGCAGATTCCCTCAGCTCTTTCGCCGGTTTTCCACTCTAGATAGTCAACAGTGTCGCCGATCATTGCATAAGTCATAACGTTGTTGATACCCTGCGGAATGCCAAGGATAACGATGCCGATAGCGCACACAATGAGGGCTGCAGTGCTCTTATAACCGACAAAGAACATGACAAACATTGTGATCGCACCGATAAGGTGAGAGATTATATATGTATTACGCTTTCCGAATTTGGAGGTGAGCCACGGAACGAGAACCGAGGCGATAAGACCGCCGGGGACAACGAGTATTGTCATGATGCTGTATATTCCCTCGTTGCTGAGAGCGTACTTAGCAAAGTAGAGTCCGCCTGCGCCCATGTATACGGTTCTTGCGGAGCCGAGGATACCTGAGAGAACAATGAGCATAAGCTCGCGGTTTTTGAAAAGAAGTGAAAAATTATGTCCGAGGCTGGGCGGATTCTCTGTTGCTGTGTATCGTTCTTTTGTGTTCTTGAAGCCGTAGAAAAATGTCGGAATGGCAATGGCAACAAGAACAACGGCACAGATGAAGTATGTCCATTTGAGAGTTTCGGCATTCTGGGCGGAATACTGGGTGATAAGCAGACCGTTTTCGTCCTTGTATTTTGCGGTTACGCCGGATGTTATAATAGGAACAAAGACAGTGACAATACCTGCGCCAAGGGTGCACGCAAGTCTTGCGACTGTCAGCATCTTTCCGCGAACCTCGGTGTCGTTTGTCATCGCGGTGGAAAGACCCCAGTAAGGAACGTCCGCAACCGTGTATACCATGCTCCACAGAACATATATAGCGGAGATAACTGCGAATGATTTGGCGGTGTTGTCATAGACGGGCAGGAAACAGAGGATTGTCATTATGGCAATCGGGAAAGCCATCCACTTGAGATAGGGGCGGCATTTGCCCCATTTAGTTCTTGTCCTGTCAACGAGACTGCCCATGATGGGGTCGTTGAGAGCGTCATAGATACGGGTGAAAAGCATGAGGTAAGCTACTGCCACAACGCCGGAAACAGCGCCGACCTTGGAATCAATATCAAAGAGCAGGGCGTCTGTCATGAACACCATGAGATATGAACCGATAATATTGCATATGAGGTTCTGACCGAAGCCGGTGATGCTGTAAGCGATAGCTTCTTTCGGCTGCATACCCTTGCCCGGAGTGGTGCCGAACACAGAGTGCAGCAGCTTGTTTACTTTCATTTGAGACCTTCTTTCAGCATTTTCTAAGCAGTATAGCATAGTTCTGTAATTTTTTCAACGGGAAAATGAATTAAAATGTTAACTTTGCTGAAATCCACTAAGCATCTTTCTCTGTATCCCGAAATAAAATCATTGACAATATTCAGATAAAAGGGTAAAATATATAAGTAAATATTCAATCGGCTGTGAAGAGCGAGAGCTGTGATTACTGCGGTCAGAGAGACACACCGGCTTTATGTCGCTGCGAGGTGTGTTGCGTCAAGGTTCACGGCAGCCGGCTCGGAGCCTCCCGCGTTGAGTGGGCGCTGCCTGCGTTATAGGGCAAATGAGGGGAGCAGTTTTGCGCAATACGGGTGGTACCGCGGTTTTTACCGTCCCGTAGGTGTGAAACGCATCTATTTTTATTTTTAAGGAGTTGTTTTGTTATGGAATGGACGGGACTCAATGAACTCAGAGAAAAATATCTGAGCTTTTTTGAGAGTAAGGGCCATCTGAGAATGCCGAGTTTTTCACTGGTTCCGCAGGGCGACAAGAGCCTGCTGCTCATAAATGCGGGAATGGCACCGCTCAAAAAGTATTTCACAGGTGAGCTCACCCCGCCGAGAACGCGTGTGACCACCTGTCAGAAATGTATCAGAACGCCGGATATTGAGAGGGTCGGAATCACAGCGCGTCACGGCACTTTTTTTGAGATGCTCGGAAACTTCTCGTTCGGCGATTATTTCAAGCATGAGGCCACCGCATGGGCGTGGGAGTTCTGCACCGAGGTTCTTGAGATGCCCGCTGACAGAATTTATATCAGCGTTTACGAGGAGGATGACGAGGCGTACGATATCTGGACAAAGGAGATAGGCATCGCTCCCGACCATATGGTTCGTTTCGGCAAGGAGGACAATTTCTGGGAGCACGGAGCAGGTCCTTGCGGCCCTTGTTCAGAGCTATATTTTGACAGAGGAGAGGAATATGGATGCGGCTCTCCGGACTGCGCTGTAGGCTGTGACTGCGACAGATATGTTGAGTTCTGGAATCTCGTTTTCACCCAGTTTGAAAATGACGGTAATAACAATTATTCACGCCTGAAAAGCTGCAATATAGACACCGGTATGGGTCTTGAGCGCCTGGCATGTATTATGCAGGGTGTGGACAACCTCTTTGAGGTTGATACCGTTCAGAATATAATGAAGCACATCATGGATATCGCGAATGTAAAATACCATGAGGATGAAAAGAAGGATGTCTCGCTTCGCGTCATAACGGACCACATCAGAAGCACCACATTTATGATAGGCGACGGTGTTATGCCTTCAAATGAGGGCAGGGGCTATGTCCTGCGCCGCCTTCTCAGAAGAGCTGCCCGTCACGGCAGATTGTTAGGTATAGAGGGCACGTTCCTCTCCGAAGTGTGCGAAACGGTTATCAAAGAGAATGCCTCCGCTTATCCCAATCTTGTCGAGAAACACGACCTCATTGTCAAGGTTATCAAGGCCGAGGAGGAGAGCTTTAATAAAACTATTGATACGGGTCTTTCCCTGCTTGAAAATATTATCTCAGGAATGGACTCAAAGGTTCTCAGCGGCGCCGATGCGTTTAAACTTCAGGACACTTTCGGTTTCCCGATAGACCTGACGAAGGAGCTGCTTGAGGAGCGCGGCATGAGCGTTGATATAGATGAATATAACAGACTTTACGCTCAGAGCAGAGCTGCCGCGAGGGCTGCGCGCAAGGATGCGGGCGCCCAGGCGTGGAAAGACAGCAATATTTCCTTTAAGGATGTCGGCGCGACTGATTTTGTCGGATATACTGACTATTCCTGCGACGGAGAGATAAAGGCGCTCGTTGCAAACGGCGAGAGAGCCGACTTCGCAAGCTCGGATTCGGATGTTATAGTTGTCCTTGACAAAACTCCGTTTTACGGCGAGAGCGGCGGACAGGCAGGAGATACAGGCATCATCAAAACTGACGGCGCAACGCTGGAGGTCACCGCCACAAACAAAACTCCCGACGGGGTGGTGCTTCATATCGCAAGGTTTATTGACGGTGAAAGCGTGTCCATCGGAGACGGGGTATCAGCGCAGATAGATATTCAAAAGCGTGAGGCAACGCGCCGAAACCACACGGCGGCTCATCTCATGCAGGCGGCTCTGAGAAAGATTCTCGGCAGCCACGTTGAGCAAGCAGGTCAGCTTGTCAACAACGAGGAGATGCGATTTGACTTCACACATTTCTCAGCGCTGACCTCAGAGGAGATAAAGGCTGTTGAAAATGAGGTCAACTCTGTTATTCTCAGCGGTATGCCTGTAACTACCCGTGAGATGCCCATAGAGGAGGCAAAGAAGCTCGGTGCAATGGCGCTTTTCGGTGAGAAGTACGGCGATGTTGTGCGTGTCGTCAGTGCGGGCGATTTTTCCGTTGAGCTTTGCGGAGGTACTCATGTTGACAATACAGGCAAGCTCGGATTGTTTAAGATAACATCTGAATCATCTGTTGCTTCAGGCGTCAGACGTATAACCGGTGTCACAGGCTTCGGAGTTCTCAAATATATAGAGAATAATGAAAAGATAATGTACTCCGCCGCGGCGGCTATGAAGCTTGGAAATATTCATGAGCTTGACAGACGCGCCGCAACGCTTTCCGCTGAGGTTAAAGCCAAGGATAAGGAAATTGATCAGCTCAGAAGTGAAATTTCTACGCTCAAGGCGGGCAGCCTCATGGACAACGCCCGTGATATCGGCGGAATAAAGCTTATAACTGCGACCGTTGAGGTCTCAAACCCCGGTGAGCTTCGTTCAATGTGCGACACAGCCCGTGAGCAGGGAGCAAACATTGTTGCCGTTTTTGCGGGAATCAACAAGGAAAAGGGCACGCTCAATTTTGCCTGCGCCTGTGCAGCTGAGGCAGTGAAGCTCGGAGCACACGCGGGAAATATAGTCCGTGAGACCGCAAAGATAGCGGGTGGCTCCGGCGGCGGAAAGCCCGACAGCGCAATGGCCGGCGCCAAGGATTCGTCAAAGGCGCAGGAGGCTCTCAATGCTGTTGACGGTATTGTAAAATCCATGCTAAAATAAAATGACAGGAGGCTTTAAAGTGGACTGTATTTTTTGCAAGATAGTTAACGGTGAAATACCCGCTAAAAAAGCTTATGAGGATGAAAATGTTCTGGCGTTTTATGACCTTGAACCGCAGGCACCTGTTCATATTCTTATTATCCCGAAGGAGCACATAGCTTCTGCGGCTGAGATAGATGAGAATAACAGCGCTGTTGTCTCAAAGGTTTTTGAGGCCGCCGCAAAAATAGCAAAGCAGCTTGACCTCAAAGACGGATTCAGAATAGTAAATAACTGCGGACCCTGTGCCGGGCAGTCGGTTATGCATCTGCACTTCCATATGCTCGGAGGAAGAGATTTCGGTTGGCCCGCAGGCTGATAAAATAAATTTCAGGAGATGTAATCATGTCAAAGACATACAGTATTGAAATAGCCGGACTCAAGAGAGAGCTTCCCATCTGTCCCGTTAATGACAAGCTTGACATAGCGGCGTTTGTTATCTTCGGCGATGTTGAGATGACTGTAAAATCGGCGGAGGAGCTGCTCAAAAAGTGCCCAGAATTTGACTATATTCTGACTCCCGAGGCCAAGAGCATACCTCTTGCTTATGAGATGTCCAGGCAGAGCGGAAAAAAATATTTTGTTGCCCGCAAGAAAGCCAAGGTCTATATGAACAACCCTGTGTCGGTTCATGTGCGCTCAATAACCACCGATGCGCTCCAGACGCTTCTTCTCGGCTCCGACGAGGGCGAGCAGCTTCGCGGCAAACGTGTACTTATAGTTGATGATGTTATAAGCACTGGTGAATCTCTCGCTGCGGTTGTGGCATTGGCGAATGAGTTCTCGGCCAATATAGTCGGTCAGGCGGCCATTCTCGCGGAGGGCGATGCCGCAAAACGTGACGATATTATCTTCCTTGAGGAACTTCCCGTGTTTGTCAAATAATTCCGGAGACATAGTTTATGGTCAGACCCTTTGCAGTTGTCGGGTTTACGCTGTTCTTTGTGCTGGTGCTCGTGCTTTATGCAGGTCAGAAAGCGGCTGCTGCTGTTTTGGCGGCGGCAGCCGTTGCTTTTGTGATCTGTGTGATTTTCAAGAGCACCCGGCGTGATTTTGTTTTGCCGACAGCTTGCATCAGTGTTGTTGCGGCGTGCCTGCTCGGTATGAGCGCGGGACTTGTGCCTCAGGAGGCGGAGGAGCTTTTCGCAGGATCGGAGCACAGGGTCAGGGCGTGTGCCGTGTCGCTTGAGGAAAAGAGCGGCGGCAGGTTTTATACGGTCGTTAAAACCTCGGAGATAGACGGGCGGGAATATGAGCTGAAAATCAGACTTTCATCTGAAATTCCGCTCGGTGCCGACCCATATGATTGCATTGAGGGCGACTTCATGCTCTATAATCTGGGTGAAAACAGTAGGCAGTCGAGAAATTATTATCTTTCTCAAAATGTATTTCTCGGCGGCTATCGTGTCGGAGAAATTTCTGTTTTTGACTCTTCTGAAAAAACGATAGGCTATCATGTGCTGATGCTCCGTAAGGGTATAAGAGACAGTCTCAATGAAAACATGCAGGGCAGCAGGGGCGCGCTTGCCGCCGCACTGCTGATAGGTGACAGATCCGCTCTGTCGGATGAAATATCAGATGATTTTTCATCTGCTGGCATATCGCACCTCATTGCTGTCTCAGGGCTTCATCTTTCCGTGTGGTGTCTTTTTGTCCTGAAGCTTTTCAGTGCTTTCGGGCTGCGCGGCAGACTGCCGAGTATAATCTCCGCAGTGTTTGTGGTTATGTTTATGGCAGTGTCAGGATTTTCCTATTCGGTCATGCGGGCGGGATTCATGATGCTCGTCATGCTCATGGGGAATGTCATTTCAAGGCGCGCTGATTCCTTGAATTCTCTGGGCATTGCAATCACGGTGATATGCTTTTTGAACCCTTACAGTGTCCTGCACTCCGGCATGCAGTTGTCTGTTCTTTCAACACTCGGAATTATAACGGGCTTTCGGTTTATTAAAACAGAACACAGGTTTGATAAAAACATAAGCAAAGTCCGTATTTGTCTTTATAAGTTTTTAGACTTTCTGACAGGACTTTTGAAAAGTACGGTCTTTGCCTGTGCTTTTACGCTGCCCGTAATGATACTGAGCTTCGGCAAGGTGTCGCTGATGTCTGTTCCGGCAAATATGACGGTATATTTACCGGCAACACTTTGTATGCTGCTGTCGGGATTTATGTGCCTCTCATCGTTTGTTCCGTTTCTCTCTTTTCTCACAGCCCAGCTTGCTTCTGCGGCGGGTGCGTGTGCGGATTTCGTTGTTTATGCGGCTGATGCGTTTGCAGATTTACCCTGCTCGGTTATAAGAACCGACTCAAAGATTTTTTCAATATGGCTTGCCGCTGCATTTGTTATTCTTGCTGCCGCAGCACTGGCAAAGCGACTGGGCGCAAAGAGAAGTTTTAAAATTTCAGTTTATGTATGTGCGCTGACATTCGCGGCAGTATGTGTTTTATCTTTCATCTCGGATAGATGCAGTGTAACGGTTACGGTCTGCGATGTCGGCAACGGTTCCGCTTTCTTAGTTTCAAAGGGAGATGAGGCGGCACTTCTCGGCTGCGGAGGAGACAGCTTCGGTGCTGAGAGGAATATTGAAAAAGCCGTTGAGGCTTCCGGCGCGAAGCGGCTGAAATTTTTGCTTATACCGCGTATCTCGCAGGGTGAAAGCTCATTGGCGGAGCAGGTGATCAAAAACTGTTCTCCCGAGTATGCTGTCGCTGCGCAGACTGATGAACAGTTGGAAGATTTGCTCGTCGGTGTTCCGCACACTGTTTCGCCCTCGGCGAAACTTAATTTGTGGGAGGACGTGTCACTGTTATGGAACACGGATGATTCGCAAAGTTTTGCGGTTCTTGAGGTGAATTCGGCGCATATACTTCTTGTGTTCAAGCCGGGCAGTAACATTGAGCAGAGTGCCGACATCCTTGTGGTGCGCGAAAAGCTCCCGAACGATGCGGATTTGTCACGCTACGGTCTTACGGTAATATCGGCTGATTATGAAAAAGGATATTATCAGCAAACAGTGCTCGACCTCAAAGGCACTGACTGCGCCTCTACGGCTTCGCAGGGCAATATCAAAATAACAATTTCGCCTTCGGGTGAGATTTCGGCGGAAAGGGTGAGCTGAATGGCTGTAATGGGTGAAAAGGAGATAAAAGCTCATCTGAAAAATGATGAGCCGGGCGGTCTCTATCTGATTTACGGAACTGAGAGCTATCTGAAAGATTTTTATTCGGAAAAGCTGAAAGCAAAAGCCGTCAGTCCCGACTTTGCCGATTTCAACTATCACTTTTTTGACGGAACGCAGTGCAGCGTGCAGGATATCACGCAGGCGGTTGAGGCTTTCCCGATGATGAGCCAGACTAGCTGTGTGTTCGTCAAGGATATGCCTGTTGACTCGATAAGCGCCGCGGAGCTTAAAGAGCTTGAACCGCTTATCAGCGATGTCCCGGACTACTGTTCTCTGATTTTTCTGATAAGCAAAACCGATCCTGCAATCAGAAAGAACGAGAAAGCCAAGCGTTCATTTGCGCTTTTTGAAAAATACGGCAGGGTCATCGAGCTAAACAAGCGGACCGCCTTAGAGCTTTCAAAGCTTATTGTCAGCGGCGTTCAGAAACGCGGCTCCGAGATAAGCAGGAACAACGCAGATTATTTGGTTGATACCGTCGGCGATGATATGACGACGCTGTTTAATGAGCTTGAAAAGCTCTCTGCCTATGCCGCGGGGCGTGAGATCACAAGAGGAGACATAGACCTTTTGTCGATCAAGACGCTTGAGGCAACCGCCTTTGACCTTGCGAAATATATAGTGTCAGATAACTTTGAAAGAGCGTATTCGGTGCTTGATATATTGTTTGCTCAGAAAGCCGATGAGATGATGGTGATGGGAGCCGTAATTTCTGCTTTTGTGGATTTGTACCGTGTGAAAATCGCCGTTGCCGCAGGATACAGGGCAGAAAAACCGGCTGAGCTGTTTTCTTACAGAGGTCGGGAGTTCCGTCTCAGAAACGCTTCACGCAGCACGGCGTCTTTGAGCGTGTCGGCGCTCAGACGCTGCCTTGATGAACTGCACAGAGCTGATATGAAGCTCAAAAGCACTGCTGTTGATAATCGGCTTGTTATGGAGGAGATGCTTGTAAGGCTGATTCTAGTGATCGAGTCGGAAAAACGGCATGCCTGAAACTTAAAAGGATGAAACCTGATGATTAAGATAAAACAGGCGGTCATAGTCGAGGGCAAGTATGATAAAATAAAACTTGCCGGTGTGCTTGACGCCATAATAATACAGACGGACGGCTTTGCTGTTTTTAAGGACAGGGATAAGCAGCGGCTTATCAAAAGGCTTGCGCAGACACGCGGTATTGTTATTTTGACAGACAGCGATTCTGCCGGCTTTAAAATACGTTCCTTTATCGGTGGAATGGTCGGCAAGGAGATGGTGCGTCATGCCTATATTCCGGATATTTTCGGCAAAGAGCACAGAAAAGAGTCACCGTCCAAAGAGGGCAAACTCGGTGTCGAGGGTATAGAGACCGAGGTTCTGCTTGAGGCGCTCAACCGTGCAGGTGTAATATACGAAAGCACTCAGGAGCGCAGCCGTAGGGTGACGGTGACAGATTTGTATGAGGCGGGGCTAACGGGCGGAGAGAACAGCGCGACGCTCAGAAAAAACTTTTTGAGGAGTCTGTCCCTGCCGGAGAGGCTCTCAACCTCATCGCTCGTTGAACTTCTCAACGCTTTTATGACATATGAGGAATTTGAAGAAGCGGTAAAAACTTTTCTTGAAACCGGAGATGAGCAAAATGATAAGAGTAGGTAACGGCTACGATGTTCACAAACTTGCAAAGAACCGCAGACTTATTCTCGGCGGAGTTGAGATTCCGCATGAGACCGGTCTGCTCGGGCATTCCGATGCCGATGTTCTGCTTCACAGTATCAGTGACGCACTGCTCGGAGCGGCGGCGCTCGGTGATATCGGCTGCCTTTTCCCGGACAGCGATGAAAAATATAAGGATGCGGACAGTCTGCTCCTTCTTTCTGAGGTCGTTCGGGAGCTTGAGTCCAAGAGCTGGGAGATAGTGAATATAGATGCGATTATTGTTGCGCAGGCACCAAAGCTCAGACCTTATATAGGCGCGATGTGCGCAAATGTGGCGCGTGCGTGCAAAATTGACATCTCCTGCGTGAGCATCAAGGCGACCACGGAGGAAGGACTGGGCTTCACAGGCAGCAGAGAGGGGATAAGCTCATATTCTGTCTGCCTTATTGAAAAAAAGCAGCCATAAAATTGATTTTTATTTCCTGATGTGGTAATATAGAACCGAAGTGAGGTTTGCTTATGGATTTAGTTGAAAAAATTGTTTCACTCTGGGATCAGCTCAAGGTTGTATTCTCGGATTTTGCTTTTACAGATTTTTTGGATATATGTCTTGTCGCATTTATACTTTATAGTGTTATCAAGCTTATCAGAGAGACAAGGGCTATTCAGCTTGCAAAAGGACTTGTCCTTTTCGGAATAGTCTATTTGATTATATATCTGCTCAATATGCAGGCAAGCGAATATATATTCAGGCAGATTTTTGTGGACGCGATTATAGTTCTGGTTATTCTCTTTCAGCCGGAGCTGCGTCACGCGCTTGAGAGTATCGGGCGCAGCAGCCTTACGAAAATCAACATCTTCGGCTCACGGGATGAGAATGCGGCTCGCAATGAGCTGATAAAGGATTCTATTTATGCCATAAGCAAAGCATGTCAGGATATGAGCGATTCCCGAACCGGCTCACTCATAGTTTTCGAGAAGGATACCCTTCTCGGAGATGTTATCAAAACCGGAACCCAGCTTGATGCCGTTGTTTCAAGAGAGCTTATCGGAAATATCTTCTTCCCCAACTCACCGCTCCATGACGGCGCAGCGATAATAAGAGAGGGCAGAGTGGTGTCAGCAGGATGTGTGCTTCCGCTGACTCAGAATGAAAATCTTGACAGCCAGCTCGGAACACGCCACAGAGCGGCAATCGGCATCAGCGAGCAGAGCGATGCGATGATAGTCGTCACATCGGAGGAGACAGGCGTTATCTCAATCGCCTGCAAGGGCGAGCTTATCAGGGATATTTCCGATTCGGATATGCGTGAGCGCCTCGTTCGTTATCTCTGCACCGAAAGAACCGATGTGGTCAAAGGCGCACAAACAGGAATACGTAAGCTGTTCGGAGGTTTTAAGAAATGAACAAGAAAAAATTCAGCCTTCAGAACCTGATGTATGACAACCGTTTTGTGCTTGTGTTCTCGGTTGTTGCCGCGGTTATTATATGGATAATTGTGGCTATTCAGTTCAGCCCCGAGGATGACAGAATAGTCAAGGATGTTCCCGTGAAAATTGATATATCCAATAACGTTTCAAATCTCGGGCTTCAGATGTTCGGAAACACAGAGTTCTATGTGGATGTCAAGGTTCACGGCAAGAGATATGAGGTGGCCGAAAGTGTTTTGACAAAGGATGACCTTGTTGTCACCGCAAAGACAAATTATGTTGATTCCACGGGTAGTCAGACGCTGAAACTTGAGGTCAATGCAAAAAATCCCGAAAACATGAATTATGAGATAGTATCACTTTCTGAGAGCACTATCACAGTATATTTTGACTACTATAAAGAGGGCGAGTATACACTTGAGACGGATATAATATACGAATCCGACACTATGGTGCCGGACGGGTATATAAGTGATACTCCGCTGCTTTCCGCAAACACCGTCAAGCTCTCAGGTCCCGCAACGGAGATGGACAAGATCAAACGTGTCGTAGCCCGTGTCTCACTTGAAAATACGCTCACATCGACAACAACGCTTGATGCCGAGATTATTCCGCTCAGCGAGTTTGGCGGCAGACTTCAGTATATAACCGTCAATGACGGAACACCGGATATCACGATGACTATTCCGGTTTATAAAAAGGCATCAATGGCGACCACCGTCACCTTCAGAAATGTTCCGGCGGTGTACGGAGACAATCTTCCGACCTTCACCTGCAGTCCAGCAAAGCTTGATTTCGCAATGGAGGAGTCTGCGCTCTCGGCAATAAATGAGCTGTCGATAGCGGATATTGATTTCTATATGCTTGATGCCGGAACCAATGAGATCGAGGTGGATCTTACACAGCTCAATGGTGTCAAGGTGCTGAGCAACGTCAAAAAAGCTACTGTGACAGTCAAAATCAGCGGTGTATCCTCGGACACCCGCAATATAAGCTCGGATAACATCTCGTTTATCAATGTTCCCGCGGGCTATAAAGCTGTTGTGATTCAGTCGGGGATTTACGGCGCAAAGGTTGTGGGACCGAAATCAGAGCTTGAAAATGTTACTTCGTCCCAGCTCTTTGCTGAGGTGGATTTGAGCAATGCCGATGTCACACAATCAACAGGCAAGGCGCTTGCAAGGGCATATGTGCAGGGGAGCTCGAGTTGCTGGGTGTATAACAGATACAGCGTCAGTTACAGGCTTGAAAAAATATCATAACAGAGCATAGATTTTAAAATAACAGGGCAGCGTTTGAATTTATTTCAAACGCTGCCCGTTTGCTTTTGTTCAGTTTTGAGCTTTTAACTTCGACTGTTCATACCTTGCAAGTATATCCCCGTAGTGGGTGTAGTTATCTCTTTGAGTGAGAAGCTTTTTCGCATCAAGGTAAGGCTTTGCCGCACGGTTATAATTTGAGTATTCATCGGTTGCGGATTTGATTTTTCTCTTGATTTTCATCTTTTCTATCTGCAAGCGTGAAAATTCGCTGCGAAGCGAGGCGGCAGAACCATCTTTTCTCTCCTTGGCTGCCTTGAGAGACAGCGCGGTTTCGCGGAGCATGGCTTCATTTTTGTCTTCAAGCTCGAACAGACCGTCAAAAATTCCGCTGTCAAATTCGGTGATTCCGTCACTGTAATGCTTTGCTGCCGCTTTGCGCGCGGTTTTGATTTTTCTCGCCTCGTCAATGGCGGCACGGCGAAGCTCATTTTCAAAATCGCTGCCTTTGGGCATTGCCTTTGCCTCACGCAGGGAGGGTATGTTGAGATTCAAAAAGCCGTCAAGCCCGGCGTCAAAAATCCTTTGGGCGTTTTCCACAGCCGCTATGCTCTCAGGTGTGTTGAATCGGTTAAGTTCATTGACGACATAGCCTGCAATTTCAATCTTTTCATTCTCGGCACGCTTTTCTTTGAGTGCCGCACGAGCTTCTTTGACAGCCGCTTTGTCCTTTTGCTTTTTTGCAGTCTTTAGTGCACTGTTGTCAAGCCGGTGAGGTGCCTTTCCGGCATAGCTTTTTGCCTCTTCAATGATGTCAATCGCCTCAATAAGAGACTCGTCTGACAGGGCGTTGTTTCCGAAATCCTCAAACAGTGCACGAATTTTCAAAACAGTCACCATAGCTCGTTGCTTTGTTTCTGTCAGGTCATAGAAGAAGAAAGGAATGAGATTGAGTGCGGCGCCTACTGCGGACGCAATTATCAGCATGGTGCAGATTTTTGAGAAATAGTAGGGGTTGTAGAGCACGTCGTAAACGTTTGATGCGTCGTATCCGAGAGAGACGGCGACTGTCTCGTTGAGCCCCGCGCTTTTGTAGAGTACCGGAAGAACAAAGCTGCTTGCGAGTGTTATGACGTTGCCGATAAGCCCAACCGCGGCAAACATTCCGTCTATACGTTCGCCGGTGACATATTGCTGGTAGTCGCGGATATCCGCGTTGAGGCTCGGATTCATCAGGTGTCCGAGTGAGGTTATGAACTGATTTATAAACAGGAAGATTAGCAGTATCCATATGATATGCGGAGAATTCGTCATACGCACGATAGGCAGCATCATAAGAATAAATCCGATATTCATAATATTTGTGGAAATGAGGATTGCCCGTTTGCCGTAGCGCCTGATGAAATACGGTGCAACGAGATTAGGCCAGAATGAGGCGTTGCCTGAAATTGCGAGTATGAGCGAATACTGGGCTGCCGTGCAGGCGTTCTGATAGTTATACATCCAGCCGAGAATGCTGTTGAAGGAACCCTCAAGGAACCCAAGCCATCCGGCGAGCGAGACTATCCAAAAATATTTATTCTTTGCAACGGCACGCAGCGCATCGGCAAATTTTATCTGAACGATGTGTGTTTTTGCCTGAACGATTTTTTCCTCAGTGTTGACATAGACGATAACTGATATCAAAAATCCGATAATGAGCATCGGGGGATAGAGCGTTCTGTAAATTTTGATATCGTATAGTGTATTGTTTCCGGTTATAAGCCTTGCGGCAATAGGCAGCAAAATGTTTGCGATCGAAGGGGATATATTCTCAATGACCGCCTTTATCGAACAGATATCGGAGCGTTCCACCGTGTTGGGAGAGAGCACATTTATGAGGCTGTCATATGAGTCGTTCATAAAGTTGTAGAAGAACTGGAAACCGATATTGAACAGCAGAACGACGACACATTTGAGCGTCATTGACATGTTTTCATAAGGCATCCATATGAACCCTATGCCCAAAATGACAGTAGGTATGCCCATTGAGAGTATGTAGGGTCTGTATTTTCCCTTCATACTGCGGGTGTTGTCAATCATCTTCGCCCTCAGGGCAGTCAGCGGAAAACCGGACAGAACACTGAGAAGATATATAACATAAAGCCGCCCCGGTTCAATGCCGATGGTGTTGCCTATGAGTGTGTTCCCTGTGGCGAGTATCATGTTACTGACACAGTAGACAATAAATTTTACGCCTATTCCGCCGACGGAAAGGGAGAGAATTTCCTTATAGCTCATACACCTCCCCGAGGGCGGAACCTTCCAGTATTTTTTCAGCGAGCCTATCAAATTTTTAGATGTT
>SAMEA3663263__coassemble_211_pt1 | contig 17246 bp, 13 predicted proteins | sample SAMEA3663263__metabat2_low_PE_013 | metagenome-assembled genome bin SAMEA3663263 (sample SAMEA3663263) | pig gut metagenome | biome: pig gut; feature: pig-associated habitat; material: faeces | place: China | collected 2013 | reverse complement strand
ATTTCACTCTTTTCCCGTCGCAGACCTTCAAGGAAAATTTCGGCGCCTCTCTGCTTAAATATGCGCAGGGCACAAAGGATTGGGACGCTGTCAAACGGGATATGGTCGCTGACTGGGAAAAGGAAAGCCGCGCCGCCGCACAGTGACGCTTGCGGAAAAGAAACAGAACCGCTCTGCCGGGGTGAAAGCGGCAGAGCGGCGCAATCAAAAGCATGAAAGGAAAAGCTAAATGAAAAAGGCTCTCAAAAAGTATTTCGGGGTGTTTATTCTGCCGACAGCGGCGGCCTTTGTGCTGGTGTTTGCCGTCCCTTTCATAATGGGTATATTCCTTTCATTCACACGTTTTACAACGGTAACAAACGCAAGCTGGGTGGGTCTTGAAAACTATATCAGAGCATTCACCGAGGATACGGATTTTCTTTATTCGCTCGGCTTTACATCGCTGTTCACGTTCGTATCCGTACTGACAGTCAATGTGTTTGCGTTCGCGCTCGCCCTTCTGCTGACGAGGGGTATAAAGGGGACCAATCTTTTCAGAGGCGTCTTCTTCATGCCCAACCTCATCGGCGGAATAGTTCTCGGATATATTTGGAATCTGTTGATAAACGGGGTTCTGGCGACAATCGGCGTTGATATCACTTACAAAACGGAATATGGATTCTGGGGTCTTGTGCTGCTGACAAACTGGCAGCTTATAGGTTATATGATGGTCATATATATAGCGGGGCTTCAGAATATACCGGAGGATCTCATAGAGGCTGCGGCAATCGATGGGGCGTCGCCCGCGAAAACACTGTTTAAAGTCAAGATACCCATGGTTATGCCGTCGGTCACAATATGCATGTTCCTGACACTCACCAACTCCTTTAAGATGTTTGACCAGAATTTGGCGCTCACGGCGGGCGCCCCCGAACGGTCAACGGAGATGTTGGCTCTCAATATATATAACACCTTTTATGGGCGCGCCGGCTGGCAGGGCGTGGGGCAGGCGAAAGCGGTAATATTCTTCATCATAGTTGCGGTGATAGCGCTTGTTCAGCTCAAACTGACATCGCGAAGGGAGATTGAACAGTGATGCAAAAAGCTTCAAAAATAAAACATGCGGCGATTTTTATTGCGCTGATTATACTTGCCGCACTGTTCCTCGTTCCGATTTTCCTTGTGCTGATAAATTCTTTCAAGTCAAGGTTTTATGTCTCGAGCGCACCCTTTGACCTGCCCGACAGCACGACCTTCGCGGGCTTGGAGAACTATATAAACGGTCTTAGCTCATCGGGCTTTGCCGCCGCTTTTCTGAGGTCCGTGTTTATCACAATCTGCGCCGTCGCGCTTATAGTGGTCTGCACATCAATGGCTGCATGGTATATTGTCCGTGTCAAATCGGTGTTTTCAAGGCTTTTGTATATGCTCTTTGTGTTCAGCATGATTGTGCCGTTTCAGATGGTTATGTATACGATGACCTATGTGGTAAACAAAGTCAATCTCGATAACGTGGTCGGAATAGTGTTTGTATATCTCGGCTTCGGAGCGGGTTTGTCCGTTTTCATGATGAGCGGGTTTATCAAGAGCATACCCCTTGAGATAGAGGAGGCGGCGACCATAGACGGCTGCAGCCCGCTTCAGACCTTTTTCCTCGTGGTGTTCCCGATACTCAAGCCCACAGCGATAACCGTGGCTATACTCAACGCCATGTGGGTGTGGAACGACTATCTGCTGCCTTACCTCGTTCTGGGAACGGATGACAAGACCGTCCCGGTTGCCATTCAGATAGCAATGCAGGGCGCGTACGGCTCCACCGATTACGGCGGGTTAATGGCGATGCTCGTGCTGGCTATCATACCGATAATCATTTTCTATCTTTTCTGTCAGAAATATATTATCAGGGGTGTTATCGCCGGCGCTGTCAAGGGATAACAATAAAAAATAAATTCTGTTTGGCTGACAAGCTCTGATAATATCAGATTTATGGGAGGAAGGTCTCGCAATGGCATCCATAACGTTAAAAAACGTAGTCAAAACCTATGAGGACGGCGTCACGGTCATACCGGGGCTCGATCTGGAGATAAGGGACAGGGAGTTTGTTATTCTTGTCGGTCCGTCCGGCTGCGGAAAGTCAACGACACTGCGTATGATAGCAGGGCTTGAGGAAATAACCTCAGGCGAGCTGAAAATAGGTGACAGGGTAGTCAACAACGTTGCGCCCAAGGACAGGGATATCGCCATGGTGTTTCAGAGCTATGCGCTCTATCCTCACATGACGGTTTATAAGAATATGGCTTTCGCGCTTTCTCTGCGCAAGGTTCCGAAGGTCGAAATCGACAAAAAGGTGCATGAGGTTGCCAAGATTCTTGATATCGAACAGTATCTCAACCGCAAGCCGAAGGCTCTCTCCGGCGGTCAGCGGCAGAGAGTGGCACTCGGCAGAGCGATGGTCAGGGATCCCGCGGTTTTCCTGCTTGATGAGCCACTGTCAAACCTTGATGCAAAGCTCAGAACGGAGATGCGTTCACAGATAGCAAAGCTTCACCGGGATCTGCAGACGACCTTCGTCTATGTCACACATGACCAGACGGAGGCGATGACAATGGCGGACAGGATAGTCGTCATGAAAGACGGAGTGATACATCAGGTGGACACTCCGGAACAGATATATGCCCATCCGTGTAATATGTTTGTAGCGGGATTTATCGGCACTCCGCAGATGAACTTCATTGATGCGCGGATTGTTGAAAAGGGAGAAAAGCTCTATGCGGCATTTGATAATGGCTGTGTGGCGCTTCCTGACCGTATGCAGGGTGGGGAGTTGAAAAATTATGCGGGCAGACCGGTGGTGTACGGCGCGCGTCCGGAGGACTTTCTTGTTGACCGAGCAGCCGCCCTGCCGGATATGAGCAACAGAGTGCGGCTTCACGCAGAGCTGGCTGAGATGATGGGCGCGGAGATATATGTGTATTCCCGGATAGGAGGCAAGAGAGTGGTTGCCAAGGTGCCGTCGGGCGTGAACGTGAAAAGCGGCAGCGACATCGACCTGTTTCTCAACACCGATGTCCCGCATATCTTCGACCCGGATACGGGGAAACTTATCTGTGACTGACGGAGGAAAACAGAGGTGTTTTTGTGGTTGAGCTTTCAAAACGGAGCAGCGGCGTTCTGATGCATATCTCCTCCTTGCCCTCGGAGGGAGGCATAGGAACTCTGGGGAAAAGCGCGTTCGATTTTGTTGACAGGCTCGCCGGTGCGGGTCAGACCTTCTGGCAGATACTGCCTATATGCCCGACAGGCTTCGGCGACTCGCCGTATCAGAGCTTTTCGACTTTTGCGGGAAATCCGTATTTTATCGACCTTGAGCTTCTCTGCGGTGAGGGCTATCTTAAAAAGAGCGATATTGAGCAGACGGATTGGGGGAGCGACAGCACCCGTGTCGACTATGCGCTGGTGTATAAGGGCAGACGCGGATTGTTCGGCAAGCTGTTTGATGCCTTCGTGAAAAATCCTCCGCAGGATTATGAGAGCTTCTGCGAGAGTGAGTCGGGCTGGCTCGATGACTATGCGCTCTTCATGGCGGTGAAGGACAGCTTCGGCGGCGCGCCCTTCAGCGGCTGGGATGCCGAATTCAGATTCAGGGATGAAAAAACACTTTCGGATTTTTCAAAAAACAACGCTCAGGGCATTGAATATTATAAAATGCTCCAATACTTTTTCTTTTCTCAGTGGAAGCGCCTGAAGCGATATGCCAACGACAAGGGCATTTATATTATCGGAGATCTTCCGATATATGTGGCTCCGGACAGCGCCGATGTGTGGTTAAACGGCGATATATTCGCCCTCGATGAAAACCTTAATCCGTCCCTTGTGGCGGGCTGCCCGCCGGATGCCTTTTCGGAGGACGGACAGCTCTGGGGGAACCCGGTTTATGACTGGAGCGCACTGAAAAAAAGCGGCTATAAATGGTGGATAGACAGACTGAGAAGCGCTTTTCTGATATATGACGCGGTGAGAATAGACCATTTCAGGGGTTTTGAGTCCTTTTATTGCATCAAGCCCGATGAAAAGACGGCGAGATTCGGGGTGTGGCGCAAGGGTCCCGGAATGGATTTTTGGAAGAGTGTGGAGCGTCAGCTCGGCAGACTGCCGGTTATTGCGGAGGATCTCGGATTCCTCACCGATGAGGTCAGAGCGCTTCTCGCGGAGAGCGGTTTTCCCGGAATGAATGTGCTCCAGTTTGCCTTTGATTCACGGGAGGAGAGCAACTATCTGCCGCACAACTATATAAAGAACAGCGTAGTCTACACAGGCACACACGACAACGACACGCTGCTGGGCTGGACACAGACGGCCAAGCGAGAGGACGTGAGGTTTGCCCGGGAGTATCTCAGAGCGGGTAAAACAAAAAATATAGCGAGAAATATGATGCTCGCGGCGTTGTCAAGCGTCTCAAACACCTGCATATTGACCATGCAGGATCTCATAGGTCTCGGCTCTCAGGCACGCATGAACACACCCTCGACCGTCGGCGGAAACTGGCAGTGGAGGGCGACAAAGGAACAGCTTTATTCAAACGAGCCGTTTGAGTTTCTTGCAAAATACACACGGCTCTACGGCAGGAAAAGCTGATTTTTCGGGAGGTTGAAATGAGCGTATTCAGGGAAAGGGCAGAAGCTTTTTCGAAGCTTCTGTATCAGAAAAACATAGAGGAGCTTGATATAAAACAGCTTCACAACGCAATTTCCGCGGCTGTTATGGAGAGCATATCGGACGACTGGCGTTGTTCCCGTGAAAAGCACATGCGGGTTCGCAGGGCGTTCTATCTGTCTGCGGAGTTTCTTGTGGGAAGAGCTGTGTATAACAACCTCTTCTGTACCGGGCTTTACGGAGAAGCTAAGTCTCTTCTTGAGGAGAAGGGCTTTGATATAGGGGATTTTGAGGAAATTGAGGATGCGGCTCTCGGCAATGGGGGCTTGGGCAGACTTGCTGCGTGCTTTTTGGACAGCGCCGCCTCCTGCGACATTCCTCTTGACGGATACGGCATAAGATACGGCTTCGGGCTTTTCAAGCAGAGAATAGAAAACGGCTGCCAGACCGAGAAGATCGATGACTGGAGGCGATTTGGGGACCCATGGTCCGTAAGACGTGCGGATGAGAGCGTCATAGTCGGGTTTGCGGACGGGGATGTGACGGCTGTACCGTATGATATGCCGATAATCGGTTTCGCATCGGGAAATGTCGCCACCCTTCGCCTGTGGCAGGCGGAGCCTGTTGAGGATTTTGACTTTGACCTCTTCAACGAACAGAAATATGCGGCCGCAGTCAGGCAGAAAAATCTTGCCGAAAATATATCGAGAGTTCTCTATCCCAACGACTCGCAGACTGCGGGCAAGCTTTTAAGGCTCAGACAGCAGTATTTCTTTTCAAGCGCATCTCTTCAGGATATCATAAGACAGTATAGGTCTGTTCACGGCAGCGGATATTCTGATTTCGCAAAGTTTACGGCGATTCAGCTCAACGATACGCATCCCGTGATAGCCGTGCCGGAGCTTATAAGGCTGATGATGCTCGAAGGCGAGAGCTTTGACTTCGCGCTGAAAACGGCGGGTGAGGTGTTCAACTATACAAATCACACCGTTATGCAGGAGGCTTTGGAAAAATGGGATATCGGACTTGTGCGAAAGGTATCACCGCAGATTGCCGATATAATAAAAAGAATAAGCGATACCTTTGATACGGAGCTAAGAGAAGCGGATGTGCCGCAGGAGGATATGCCGCAGCTTCGCATTGTTCAGGACACCACGGTGCATATGGCCTATCTTGCCTGCCGCTGTTCAAGTCATATCAACGGCGTCGCAAAGCTGCACACGGATATTCTCAAAAATGACGTTCTGAAATGCTGGTACAGGCTGTTCCCCGAAAAGTTTGTCAACGTGACAAACGGAATAACACAGCGCCGCTGGCTCGGGGTCTGCAATAAGGGGCTGTCACAGCTTGTCACCGAGCTTTTGGGCAGCGACAGGTGGCTCAATGATCTGGAAAGCCTCAGAGAGCTTGAAAAATATGCGGATGACAGAGCGGTGCTCGACCGTTTTACGGAGATAAAAGAGGAGAATAAAAGGCTTCTTGCCGACTATATTTATGCCCGTGACGGAGAGCTTTTTGACCCGCAGACAATCGCCGATGTTCAGATAAAGCGCCTGCACGAGTATAAACGGCAGCTTCTGAATATTCTGTGTATACTTGAACTGTATTTTGAAATCAAGGAAAAAACGCTCACGGATTTTATACCGACAACCTTTATCTTCGGCGCAAAAGCGGCTCCGGGATATTTCAGAGCCAAGGCTATAATCAAGCTTATAAGCGAGACGGCGGCGCTGATAAGGAAAGACAGCGAGGTCAACCGCTTTATCAACGTGATTTTTGTCTCAAATTACAATGTGTCTTATGCCGAAAAAATAGTTGCGGCGGCGGATGTTTCCGAGCAGATATCAACAGCGGGCACGGAGGCGAGCGGCACCGGAAACATGAAGCTCATGCTCAACGGCGCCGTGACCCTCGGCACATATGACGGAGCGAATATAGAGATAGTCGGTGAGGCCGGAGAGGAGAATAACTATATCTTCGGCGCAAGGGTTGACGATATTCTGTCCGTCAGGGACAGCTATGACCCAAAAAGCCTCTATGAAAGTGACGGAAGAATAAAGCGCTGTCTTGATGCGCTTGTTGACGGGACGCTCGATGACGGCGGCACAGGGATGTTCAGGGAGCTTTATAACTCGCTGCTTGAGGGTGCCGATTGGCACAAGCCCGACCACTATTTTCTCCTGCTCGATTTTGATGACTGCCTCAGAACAAAACTCAGGGTCAACCGCGATTATTCGGACAGATACGCATTTGCCAAAAAGTGCTGGCTGAATATGTGCCGCGCGGGCAGATTCTCCTCGGACAGGGCTGTCAGAGAATACGCGGAAAAAATATGGAAGCTTTAGGTCTCAGTTTGTTAAGCTTTACTCTTGAGGAACAGCCTTTGTCATTCTGAGCGCAGCAAAGAATTTTTCAAAGCCGAAAAAACGACTGCAATAAAAATCCTGCACAAAACAAAAATCTGTCATTTCAGGGAGAGAAATGACAGATTTTTATTTTTTTGTTTCAGGCTCTGCGCCCTTTTCGGTATGCCGCCGGAGTAACGCCGGTATGCTCCTTGAAAATTCGGTTGAAGTGACTCAGACTCTCATATCCGAGCAGGCTTGACAGCTCTATTATGGGCATATCCGTATCGCGCAGAACCTCGCAGGCACGTTTCATCTTCATTCCCCGGAGATATTCGGAGACGGTTTTGCCTGTGTATTCTTTGAAATATTCAATCATCGCGGGTGCGCAGAAGCCTCCCAGCGCATATACATCTGAGGCGGAGCAGTTTAAGAATTCGGGAGAATGAATTTTTTCAAGCACCTCGGTGAACCACACGGGGCAGTTGAGATTTGAAAAAACCCTCGATTTGTAAAGTATGGCCAGAGCCTCCGTGACAAGCTCACACATGATGACGTGACTGCCGCCGGCACGGTTGTAGCTCAGAAGACCTATTCGCTCGGCACGCTTTGTGAAAAATTCAGTCTCGTCAACCGAAAGGGTGATTTTCAGCGGCGATATGTCCGTCAGCTCCGACAGAGCTATTCCGAGGGCGGAGCAGATGCTGCGCAGCTTTTCCTCCGTCAGGCAGATGTTCATGTGCATGCAGCCGCGCTGAGGGGTCGCGGCTATCCTGTGCATGTCCTCGGGACGTATCAGATGCAGTGTGCCTTTCGGCAGCTCAAAGCGTTCTCCGTTAATTTCATGCAGGGCGCAGCCCTCGGTTATGATAAAAATTTCATAAAAATTGTGGTAGTGCATCGTCGTGGTCTCGGAATTCCACCAGTGAAAGGATATCCCGTATTTGCTCAAGCTCGAATTGTTGCGATAATCAACTAAATTAACATAATTGTTCCGTGAAGCTTCTGAATTTATATCCATTTTTTAACATCTCCGGATAGGCTTTTTCACTCAATCAGAATAACATATTTATTTGTTCGTGTCAATTTTCGCTCATTTGTTAAAAAAATCACCTATTTGGTTTAAATAAAAGCAAGAAAAACATGTCGGCTTGGGTTAGAATTAAGAAAGGAGAAATCCAACTAAAATGAAAAGGAGTCAGACTATGGAAAAGACCGTCAGAAAAACCAACCCTCTGCGGTATGCTGTGGGAATGTTCGGCACTTCGATACCTATAAATATGTTTAAAACATATGCCGCAATATTCTATGTTGACCGTCTGAGCGCAATTACCTTTGAACAATTCGCAATAATAACCGCCGCGTATACTTTTATCGACGCCATAGATAATCCAATCTACGGTTTTCTGTCGGACAGAACCAGAACACGCTTCGGACGCCGCCGCCCGTGGCTCGTTATCGGAGCACCGCTTCTCGTTTTGTGCTTCATAATGTTTTTCAACCCGCCCGGCTTTTTGGCTCCCGGTTCGGTGTTCTCATATGTGCTTATTATGTATATGCTCACCGGCACACTTGACTCGCTTATAAGTACGAACTACGGCTCACTTTTCCCGGAGCTCTTCAAAACCGAGCAGGAGAGAGCCAAAACCAACGCGACCCGTCAGATATTCCAGCTCATCGCCATGGTTATCAGTGTTGCTCTCACCCCCACTATAACCGACCTTATAGGCTATTCAAACACCGCTTTGGTCTATTCCGCGCTCGCGCTTGCGGTCATATGGTTCATGGCGTTCGGCGCGCGTGAGGATCTCTCACTCATGGATAAGCCCAAGCCGGGTCTTCTTTCGAGCATAAAAGCGGTTATCACGAACCCGAAATTCTGGAAATACGGCATAACCAACGCCGCCTTTGCCGCCGCGTTCTCACTCGTTCAGGCGGGCGTCCCGTTCTATGTGAAATATTATCTGGGCAGAACAGACGGTATGAGCACAACGATAATACTCGGCATTGCTATTTTCAGCGCTATTATCTTTATCCCGCTCTGGACAAAAATTATCAAAAAATTCACCCTTATGCCGGCATGGAGAATGTCGTTTATAGTTCTTGCCGTGATGGTGATACCGCTCTATTTCGTGTCAAACATAGTCGGTGCCGCTTGCGTCACCGCGTTTATCGGTTTCGGTATTGCGGGCGTGCAGACAACGATGGATTTGGTCTGCGCCCGTATCCTTGACGAGGACGCTCAGAAATACGGTGTGCGCCGCGAGGGCATATATTCGAGCCTCATGGGTGTACTTAACAAGACGAGCGGTCTTATAGTTTCACTGGGATATCTGCTGGTTGACCGCCTCTTCGGTTTTGAGAGCGGAGAAAATCCCGGCAGTATGCCCGGAGAAGCCTCACGGTTCCTTCTCATCATATTCCCCTGCGTGGTGCTCGTTTTGGGCATTGCATTCTCGTTCCTTCTTCGCTTCAAGGACAACGGCAATAATGCCGGGGACGGACAGGAGTCTGCCGAATCCGCCGAAATCAAGGAGGGTTAACTGTGGCAGTAGCACATATAACTTTCACCTCAAAAGAGCTGAAAATGAACACCTCAGTCGTTGTTTGCTTCCCCGATTCGGTGAGGATGGATGGGGTGCCGCTCTCAAAACGCAAGGTTCTCTATCTTCTGCACGGGCTGTCCGACGACTGCTCGTCGTGGCTGAGATATTCGAGAATAGATAAATACTGCATGGATACCGGACTTGTGGCCGTTATGCCGTCCGCGGACAGAAGCATGTACTGCGACAATGTCAACGGTCAGAACTATTTCTCCTATATTGCCGATGAGCTGCCCGAATATCTTTCGGAGGTGTTCGGTCTGTCAAGAGCAAAGGAGGATAACTTTATAGCGGGTCTGTCCATGGGCGGCATGGGAGCGATGAAAATAGCTCTCACCTATCCGGATAGATACGCCGCGGTCGGCAGCTTTTCGGGCGTGCTGGATCTCAGACCGGTGGCTGCAATGGTGAACGATGATATGAAGCGTGAGTTCCCGTTCCTTGTGTCGGAAATTCCGAACATAGACTCGTCGCCGCTCAATCCCACTTTCCTGCTCGATGCTCAGAGGGATAAGGATCTAAAAATCTATGTCGCGTGCGGATATCAGGATAATATGTATATCCCGAACTGCCTTTTCTGCGAGAGAATGGAGGAACTCGGTATCGAGGCGAAGGCGACCTTCGAGAACGGAAAACACGACTGGGATTTCTGGGAAAGACACATACCGCTGTTTATTGATTTTATACTGAGGTAACTGCTTTGGAAACGGTAATCAAGCACAAAGTAAAGAAAACGGAACAGGGAACCTATTATACCCTGCCCTTCACCGTGCCGGAGAACACGGACTCGTTCACCGTGACATACGAATATCCCAAGGTTTCGCAGGGACTGACGGACAGGAAAAGCGCCTGCATAATCGACATTGGAATAATGGACCCTGAAGGCAGATTCGTCGGCTGGAGCGGAAGTGCGAGAAAGCAGATAACGGTCGGCGAGTTTTCCTCCACCGAGGGCTATTTTTCGCAGCCGATAGCTGCTGGTGAGTGGCGGATTATAATCGGCGCATATAGGATAAACTCCGATGAGGTTGAGGTCAAATACACCGTAACGTTTTCACAAAAGCGCATCCGGCTGTTCTACGGAGACCTCCATGTCCATTCGACTGCCTCGGACGGTAAATATTCGGTGTCCGAACTTGCTGCAATGGCGAAGAAAAAGGGTCTCGATTTTCTTGCGGTAGCGGATCATAATAATTTTTCGGAGAACTTTTCACTGCCGCGCGTTCCGGGACTTTCGTTTATCCCGGCGGTGGAGTGGACGCATTACAAGGGGCATATGAACTTTTTCGGAGTAAAAGCGCCGTTTGAAAACTCATTTATCGCAAACAGCCGTGAGGACATGCGAAATCTCATTTCACATGCACGGGCTCTCGGCGCCGTTGTTTCCGTCAATCATCCCGAATGCAGTGTCTGTCCATATCTGTGGGCAGACGATGAGGCGTTTGATATGATGGAAATTTGGAACGGTCCGATGAGAGGGGCGAATGTCAGAGCAATAGCACACTGGACAAAGCTGCTCGGAGAGGGTCGGCGAGTCCCGGCCGTCGGCGGAAGTGATTTTCACCGCAGCATGTCTCCGGTGCGCATGGGAAATCCCGTGAACGGGGTTTACAGTGAGTCGGCGTCGTCTCAGAATCTTCTGAACGCCGTGAAAAGCGGTCACCTTTTTGTCTCATCGGGGGTCAACGCTCCGTCGTTGCTCATCACCTGCGGGGACAAAATGATGGGAGATTCAGTGATGGCGGATGGTGACACGGTTAGCATCAATATAAGCGCCGAGAGGCTCTCAGGCTGTTCGCTCTATGCCGTCACCGCGCAGGGTGAGCATAGGGTCGAAAAGGGAGCAGGAGGGCTTGCGGTCCGCGATGACAGCGTGTTTGTGTATCTCAAGGCGGTCAGCGCCGGCGGGGTAATAAGGGCAGTGACGAACCCGATATATATAAAGAAAGCCTCACATGAATAACACAAGACCCTGCGGTACTTTAAGTACCGCGGGGTCTTTTCTATAAAGCTCAGGTAACCTCTGATAATCACACCCCGATTTAATCAGAGGTTATTTAGGTCTTACTACTGCTTTTTCTTGTCGCTCTTTCGTATCCCTGTCATGACGGCTCCGACAATTGCCGCCCCGACAGCTATCCCCGAAATCAGCATCAGAACACTTTTTTTGCTCGCAGCCGAATCGCTGCTGTCAGTGCTCCGGGGTAGGGTGAGCTCGGATACCTTGTTATATTCCTGAGAATCAGTTGAGCTGTCCGTTGATTTCTCAGTCTGTACTCTGCGGGCATTACCGCCGCTGTTTGCTGCTGAAATGCTGCTTTTGGAGGCCTTGCGGGTGGTTTTCTCTGGCTTTTTCTCGGCGGAAGCTTCAGCGGCAGTCTTGGCAGTCGTTACGGTTGTTTCCTGCGGCATGACGGTATTTATTACGAAAAGCCGTGAAGCGACACCGCTGTTGTCGGTTACTCTGACATATATTTTCGGATTTTCCGGCAGGGGATATTTAAAAGCGATAACGCTCTCGTACTTCATGCTTGAAAAATCGATACGCGATTTGGAGGTAACGGAATAAAACTCTGAATCAAATTCGTTACTGCCGTCCGCGTGAAATTTTATGACCGGTGTATCATCTATGAAAACCTCGATTCCGAAAGGTCCATCACTTTCTATCTGCTCGCCGTCCAGCTCCGCACCGAAGGAGAGATATACGGAGTTGCTGTCTTGAAGCGGCTTATAGTATGAGACGAGCACATGAAGCCCGCAACCACTCTCGGAGTTGTTACAAAGAACCTCAACATTGGCATCGGAATATTCATCACGTTTTATCCACCCGTCCACATTTATTGCCGCAAAGGCATAGCATGAGAGCGAGAAAAGCAGAGACAGGATGGTCAAAACAGAAAAGAAAGCCTTTTTCATGTCAAATCTCCGATACTGGTGTTTCATATGGATAATTATACCATCCTATTTTTATAAAGCAATTATATTTTGCCAAAACTATGTAAAAATATGTCGAAAAACGTCAGAATATTCCAGAAAATATAAAATAAAGGCGAAAAACATCTGAAAAAGCAATGCTATTGTTTGCGTGTGATGTTCATTTTAGTTAATCGAAAAAACAACTGAGCCGCCTGTTTTGACAAGCGGCTCATTTTGCATATAGGTGAATTTTAACTTATACAACGCCCTGTGCCAGCATAGCGTCTGCTACTTTGAGGAAGCCGGCGATGTTTGCGCCGACAACAAAGTTGTCCTCATGACCGTATTCCTTTGCGGCGTTGGCCATATTGTGATAGATGTTGACCATAATGTTGTTGAGCTGGTGGTCAACTTTCTCAAATGTCCAGCTCACTCTCGTGCTGTTCTGGCTCATCTCAAGCGCTGAGGTCGCAACGCCGCCCGCATTTGCCGCCTTGCCGGGAGCAAAGAGAATCTTGTTCTGCAGGAATACCTCGGTAGCCTCTGCGGTAGAGGGCATGTTGGCGCCCTCGCCGACCGCAATGCAGCCGTTCTTGATAAGCTCCTTTGCGTCCTCGGCACCGAGCTCGTTCTGCGTGGCGCAGGGGAGGGCTATATCACAGGGGATGCACCAGGGCTTCTTGCCCTCATAGAACTTGGCGTTCGGACGCAGAGCGGCATATTCGCTGATTCTTGCTCTGCGCACCTCTTTGATCTCTTTGAGTGTGTCAACATCAATTCCGTCGGGATCATATACGAAGCCGCTTGAATCGCTTGCGGTGACGACCTTTGCGCCGAGCCGGAAAGCCTTTTCAATGGCGTAGGTTGCAACATTGCCGGAACCGGAAACGGCTATTGTTTTGCCCTCAAGGGAGTTCGCGTGGTTCTTAAGCATCTCCTCAACGAGGTATACGAGACCGTAGCCGGTGGCCTCGGTTCTTGCGAGCGAGCCGCCGAAGGAGAGACCTTTACCCGTTAGAACACCCTCATACTGACCGGTAATTCTCTTGTACTGGCCGAACATGTAGCCTATCTCCCTGCCGCCGACGCCGATGTCACCTGCGGGAACATCGGTGTTGGGACCGATAACCTTGTAAAGAGCTGTCATGAAGCTCTGGCAGAAACGCATAATTTCCATCTCGCTCTTGCCCTTGGGGTCAAAGTCGGAGCCACCCTTACCGCCGCCTATCGGCAGTCCGGTCAGAGAGTTCTTGAAAATCTGCTCAAAGCCGAGGAATTTGATTATGCTCATGTTAACCGAAGGATGGAAGCGCAGACCGCCCTTATAGGGACCGATGGCGCTGTTGAACTGAACGCGGTAGCCGCGGTTTGTGTGAACCTTGCCGTTGTCATCAGCCCACGCTATGCGGAAAACAGTTGCTCTCTCAGGCTCAACTATTCTCTCAAGCAGAGACCAGTCCTGATAGGTTTTGTTGGCATCTATAACGGGACGGATGGAGTCGAGAACCTCTGTCGCCGCCTGCACAAATTCCGGCTGTGTAGAATTTTTTTGCTGAACATGAAGAATTATGTCATCAACATAGCTCATATCAATCACTGCTCCCAATAAAAAAATTACCGCCGTGCGAAAACAGCTTTCGCCGGCGGGTGCGGCATCATTGCCATTGCGGATTATTTTAATATATAGGCGAACATATTGCAAGATTTTTTTATAAAATTTCATATTTTTATGATTTTAACTATATTTTAACCATACTTTAGTGCAAAAACGCAGCAAAAATAAATTTTTATTCAAAAAATGCAGCGATATAAAGCGTTAAATCGATAAAGCACCACCGTATAAATTTCATGCTTTGTTGACACGTGAGTCAAATAATATTAATATTATTGCATGGCAGCGCCGATTAATTATAAGCGGCGAAAAGGAGAGAAACTTCAGTTGGAACAGGAAAAAATAACTCTTGAAAACGGATTCCGCATTATCCTTGAACACAATCCGCAGGCGAAAAGCTGCTCCATGGGCGTATGGGTCGGCAGCGGCTCATGCTGTGAGGATGCGCAGAACAGCGGAATATCGCATTTCATTGAACATATGCTTTTCAAAGGAACCCTGACACGCCCCTCGCAGGAGATAGCCCGCAGGGCGGATATGATGGGCGGCGAGCTTAACGCGTATACCGACAGGGAGTGTACCTGCTTTTATACGAGGACTCTTCCCGCTGACGCCTATGACGGGTTTGAGCTGATTGCGGATATGCTGACTTCTCCGAAGCTCGACAGCGTTGATATTGAGCTTGAAAAGGGCGTAGTGACAGAGGAAATAGCGATGTATGAGTCTAATCCGGCGGAGCTGTGTATGGATACATTCTATCTTAATGCATTCCCGGGCTGCGCTTTGGGCAGAAATATTCTCGGGGACAGGGGCACGGTCGCATCTTTCACCGCCGATATGCTGCGGGAGCACATGAAAAATTTTTATTCTCCGCAGCGCATGGTTGCGTGCTTTGTCGGAAATTTCGACAGGAAGCGGATGCTCGGACTTTGTCAGAGATATTTTTCCGGTCTGACCGCGCCGGCACAGGAAACGGTGTTGCCCGATGCTGAGTTCAGACCAGGCGTTTTTATCCTCAAAAAACGCACCGAGCAAAACCAGGTTATCATTGGCTTTGAAAGCTGCAGGCTGACCGATAACAGACGCTTCGTTTTTCAGCTTGTGTCGTCCATGCTCGGAGGCTCGGCATCTTCGAGACTTTTCCGCAGCCTGCGGGAGGAACAGGGGCTTGTTTATTCGGTCGATTCATACATATCCTCATATCTCACCGCCGGTGTGTTCACCGTCAGCATGGGAGTATCTCCGAAATCCGAGAGAAAGGCCGTGCAGAGCGCTATAAAGGTGCTCAGGGACTTTCCGAAAACCGTCACACAGCAGGAGCTTGAGCTGGCACGCTCAAACTATCTTGCCGGCATGCTGATGTCCCTTGAGTCCAGTTCCGCCGTAGCGGGGCGCTGCGGCACGGGCGAGCTGCTGCTCGGAGGCGCGATGAGCGAGAAGGAGCTTGAGCGCAGGATAAGAGCCATAACACTGGAGGATGTTGTGTCCGCCGCAGAGGAGCTGACGGATTTTTCAAAAGCTTGTATATGCGCGGTGGGAAAAACTGCAGGCTATAAGTTCTATAATAAGGTTGTCAGCGGACAAAAATAATGATATAATTCTCCTATACAGTATGATTGAGAGAGTGAAGGTATTTTTATGAGGGGACTGAAAAATGCAAAACGCATAGTTGTCAAGGTGGGAACCTCTACGCTTACATATGAAACGGGAAAAACCAATCTTCGCCGGATGGATAAGCTTGTCCGTGTGCTCGCGGACCTCAGGAATTCCGGCACGGAGGTGGCGCTTGTCACATCGGGAGCCATAGGAGTCGGAGTCGGCAAGCTGGGGCTTCAGTCAAAGCCAAAGGACACACCCAGCCGTCAGGCGGCGGCAACCGTCGGACAGTGTGAGCTGATGTTCATATATGACAAACTGTTTTCGGAATACGGCAATGTCATCGGTCAGCTCCTTGTCACACGGAGCGATATTGAGAACAGTGAGCGTCGAGCAAATCTAATCAACTCCTTTGAAAAGCTGTTTGAATTCGGCGCCATACCTATTATAAATGAGAACGACAGCGTTGCTGTTGAGGAGATAGTTTTCGGAGATAATGATACGCTCTCGGCGAAAGTTGCCGAGCTTATCGGAGCGGACGCTCTCGTTATACTTACGGATACCGACGGACTTTACAGCGGCAATCCGCGCGAGGATGAGACGGCAACTCTCATACCTGTTGTTGACAGGATAACCGATGATATCCTTGCCCTTGCCGACACAAGGGGGAGCTCCAGAGGAACCGGAGGAATGGTCACAAAGCTCCACGCCGCGCAGATAGCAACCGACTCCGGAATTGATACCATCGTCATGAACGGCGCGGAGCCGGAGGATCTTTACAGATTGTTTGAGGGACGCCAGGTGGGCACTCATTTTCTGAGCGAAAAGCGGAAAAATGAAAACTGAGTTTTAGCTGCGCAAATATTTTTGTTCCGTATGAAAGGAATGCTTATGAACAAAACTGTTATATCGATAGCACAGGGGGCAAAAGGTGCTCAGCGCAAGCTTGCGAAAAGCGGCGGAGCGCTCAGAACTGCTGCGCTTCATGCGATATCGGCGGCGCTACGAGCCGGCACGCAGGAGATAATCTCAGCCAATGAGCTTGACATAGAAGCCGCGGTGTGCGGAGGTATGAGTGAATCCATGACAGACCGTCTGCGGCTCACGCCCGAGCGGATAGAGGGCATGGCACAGGGGGTTGATGATGTTGCGGCAATGCCCGACCCTCTCGGTGCCGTGCTCTGGGGCAGCACAAGACCGAACGGACTGAAAATAGAAAAAGTCAGTGTACCCTTGGGCGTTGTGGCAATAATATATGAGGCGAGACCGAATGTTACCTCCGATGCGGCGGCGCTCTGCCTGAAGTCAGGCAATGCGGTGATTCTTCGCGGCGGCAAAGAGGCGATAAATTCAAACACCGCCATAACACGGATTATGCGCAACGCCGCGGCGGGCGCCGGGCTTGATGCGGACTGTATCAATCTTATAGAGGACACCTCCCGTGAATCCGCGAATGAGCTGATGCGCCTGAACGGTCTTGTTGATGTGCTGATTCCCAGGGGCGGCGCGGGATTGATAAAGAGCGTTGTGGAAAACTCAACC
>SAMEA3663263__coassemble_207_pt1 | contig 17498 bp, 15 predicted proteins | sample SAMEA3663263__metabat2_low_PE_013 | metagenome-assembled genome bin SAMEA3663263 (sample SAMEA3663263) | pig gut metagenome | biome: pig gut; feature: pig-associated habitat; material: faeces | place: China | collected 2013 | reverse complement strand
ATACGGGTAATCGGTTTTGGCTGTTGATTCAGCGGCAGCTGCGCCGGCGCATGGTGCGGCAATCGAGAATAGCAGCACGACAGCCAACATAAATCCGGTTGTGCGTTTTAAAATTTTTGACTTCATAATGCTCCCTCCATAGTTTATTCGACAAAAAAAGTATAGCATTTGCAAAAAACGGGTTTTGTCACAAAAATCAAAAAAAATTAAAAGTGCGTCAAAAAACGGCAATAAATAAAAAAGCGGTTTATGTTTTTTTTAACAATGTTGCAAAAATGTAAAAATTTAGTTGATAATAAGAAATATAAAAAACAGGAGAAAAATAGTTTTCTCAACACGGTATAGAATCCAAAAAAATATTCATACTAACTACGAACCGAAAATTAAGGAGTGAGAAAAATGCTTGACAGAATATCGCTTATTTTAGTCATAATCGGCGCAATCAACTGGGGCAGTATCGGACTTTTCAAATTCGATATAGTTGCATGGATATGCGGCGGCCAGGGCTCGATAGTCAGCCGTATCATTTACACCGTGGTTGCCCTTGCGGGTATCTGGTGCATATCGATGCTCTTCCGGGAGAACAGCCTGCTTGAAACAACATCGGATGATGTGAAATAGCGAAAAAAAGGAATTGAAAATTACAGCAGCGGCGGGGAGCGAAACCGACTTCCCGCCGCTGTTAATTGTAATTGGTTTTTTCAGACGTAAAAACCCCCGGTTATAGCAGAGTGTCCGTAAAACAGTTGATCCTCCGTATGAGCCAGTCATACGGAGGATTTTCGTATTATGCACTGGCAATGGAGCGCCCAAGGGAGGCTTTGATGCGCTGCACTATTGCACGCATGATTCTCCCGACAGGAGAGTATAGAAGCGCACCCTTTTTGTTCCTAATGAGATTTTCAACAGTTCAATAAACCGGGATTTTACTTCTCCAATAATTTCAAAAACCTCTTGTCATTCATCTGCTCATTTGTGATATAATCGCCATCTAAAAACAATGCGTATGTTGTGATTGGTGTCGGAGCGTTCTGTGCTTCTTCTTTACTCTGCAAATGAATTGCTTTAAATTGTATGGATTTTTCTTTTGCAATACCTTCAATTACAGGAACATATTTTGCATTAAACGGGCATTGACTGGTGTAATATAAAACATATCCTTTTTCTTCAATGTGAGGCTGTTTTGCACATTCCTTAAACTTTGGCAGCTGAACATTTTCGGTAAAAGGAAAATACCACAACTGAATACCATTATCGGCCTCATCACAAACACGAAATCCTTTATACTTCAGAAATTTAGGGTCAGCTAAAAATGGCTTTTTCTTCGCTGCCGCCAAAATGCATAATCCATTTTTTCCTTTGTTTTTGCTGTCCTCAATACAAGCATTTAATAAATCTGTTGAATATCCATGACCTTTAAACGAACCGGCTACCCATAAACAATCAATATACATATAGCCATCTGCTGAAATCGGATTCCATGCATTTTCAGCAGGGATATACTCAATAAAACATTTTCCTCTTTCTGTACTTTTCAGAAAAACCAAACCATCTTCAAATCTTTCTGACAACCACGTCTTTTTTGAAGACACCTGAATATCATTGTTATTAGAAATCGCACAGCATATATGCTCATTTTCTATATTTTCGCTCGTAACCTTGATGTATTCCATTATATAAACCTCCGAAAATTCCAATTTAACGCATACAAGCATTTACGAATTTTATTGGAACATCCATTCGTTCTGCTACTTGTTCTGGTGTCATGCCGCTTTCCAAAAAACGTTTACAAACTACTTTTATGTTTTCGCCAACCTCAATGATATGCTTGTCTGGGTCGTAAATTCTAACCACTCGCTGCCCCCATGAATGCTCCTTGATAGGGTGAACATATTCCACCTCACACTTTTTCAGTTTGTCAGCAAACTTATCAAAATTATCTTCTTCAAAATAAACTTCTGAACTATTGCTACCAAATAAAACATCGCCTGTCCCAATAAATTCTTGCCAACTTTCAAGTGTCTGTAGTGCCAAACCACCTGTCAAAGTCTTATTTGCACCAAAATCCATAATTACATGAAGCCCCAACACTTTTTTGTAAAATTCTACTGACTTATCAATATCTGTTACTACCAGCATAGGATTTTTTATTTTCATCAATTAAGCCTCCGTTAAATTCCGATTTATCTCACTCTTTCACTGAATAAAGTATATCAGTAAAACATGAAAAAGTCTACCGTCCGCACAGGAAAACGCCCGAAGAAGCTTAGACTTCCTCGGGCGCGCTTAATACTGTCTTACAACCACCGCCACATACCGGAGGGGTACCGTTCTTCTCCCTCATCAGAGGGAGAAGAGATATTCGTTTCTTCGCCCCGGTGTCACGGAGCATTTGTTGAGCTTTCATCGTCGTCCGCACTGTCAATCGCGGGCATGAGCTTGCAGCCGATAAATTCGATATACTGGCCTTTTTTGAGCTTCAGCTCAACAGTGTTTGTCAGCGCCGTTTCGCTTTTGATGAGTGAGCTGCTGTTATAGAGCGAGTCGCTGTATATGTTATACATTCTATACGTTGTGGCCGAATTGGGAATGAGCATATATCTGCCCGCTGGCAGGTCAATGCCGACCTTGTACATTCCGGAGGAATAAGAGCCGTCCTTGTTCGCGGACGCTATCGGAGTGCCGGATGCTTTTTCAAGGCTTCCGTAGACGATTTCGACATATTTGCCCGCTTCAAGCGTTATATAAATAGGCGTGTCAACGGTTCTCACGTCAAGAGATTCGCCTGAAAAGTAGTCGGTACTCTTTCTGAACGTGAGTCCTGCCGCACCGGGTGCGGAGGAATTCATTCTGGCAACATATTCCCCGGCAGGGATGTCTCTGCCTACTTTATATATTCCGTCAGTGTAAATGCCGCTGCTGTCAGGACCGGGTGAGGCTTTTGAGGAGTGAATGAACTTGCCGCCGGTGACACTCAGCGTGTAGCCGCTGTTGAGAGTGACAAGCGTGTCCTTTCCTATCTCACGGGGGGGTATGCCGTAGCCGCTCCCGTTGGTTATGGAGACAGAGCACTTGGCGGAGCCGCTCCGGACAATGTAATATTCGCCCGGCACAAGGCAATGGCTGTCATTGCCGCATTTATAAGTGCCGTCGCCGTTCCACGAATATGAGTCAATGATTTTGACTGTTTCGACCTTGGGCTCAGTGACCTTGACCGGATTGTTGACCTCTGCCGAAGGAGCGGCAGAGGTGACTTTTTCGGTTTTTACGGGCTCGGTTGCCGCCTCAGTCACGGTGCTGTCGCCCATCGTGCTCTCCGGCGCAGTAGTTGCGTCGACCTGTGAGGCGGACGGAGCGGAGGAACTGTCCGTAGTTTCGGCTTCGGGCTTGCTCTTGCAGCCTGACAGAATCATGCATAAGCATACCGCCAGAGCGCACATTGAAATAAGTAGCTTTTTCATGTCTTTCCCTTTCGTCAGTTTATTTTTTACAAGCCTATTATAACATTCTTTTGTGTGCAGGTCAATTTAATATATGAAACACGGACAACGTCGGCGCAACGTCTCAAAAATCAGAGTATATCACCCAACTGATTTTTATATCGTATGAAGCCCATCTGTTGTGTTTCTCATCTTTAAATTTAATTTGCAATGATATTGCGTCACTTCTGCACAACATAAAAACACCCCGTCCGAACAGGACGGGGTGAGACACAAGTGTTGCGTCAATCAGGATTCCGGTGCGGATACCTCTGCTTTTGTGGTGTCGGTCTTTTCGGTTGTTTCAGTCGGGTCTGTCGGATCGGGCGTTTCAGTCACGCGCACAAGCTTCGCACCGCTGAAACCGATATACTGTCCGTTTGTAAGGTTCAGCTCAACAACCCCTGTCGCTTTATCATCTTCTCTTACAATGCCGCTCGCATCTCTGTAATAGGAGTCCTTGTAAATCGCATACTTATACTCTTTGTCAGCGTCGTCCGGAACAAGCTTGTACTTGCCGGGCTGGATATCCTTGCCGACCTTGTACATGCAGATGTCATCGTATGCGCCGTCCTTGTCGGGTCGGGCGATGGGCGAGGAGGACGCGGCCTTGAGGGAACCTCCCGCTATTTCAACATATTCCCCGTTGTCGAGGGTGATATAGACTGGAGTATATGCTGAGACACCACGGAAGGACGGATCTTCCGCAAATAAATCGGGGTTTTTATAAACAGCGCAGTCAGCAATGGTTTCGCCTGATGAGGAATAGACAAGATATTCACCTGCGGGAAGGTCCTTGCCCACGCGGTAAGCGCCCTCATGATAGACGCCGCTCTCGTTGTTGGCCCCGGCAACAGTAGCCTTTGAGGAGTGAATAATCTTTCCGCCCTTGATGCTTATTGTGTAACCGTTTTTCAGTTCAACAAAGAGGCTGCCGGGGATTTCAAAATCATCAAATCCCATCATTTCTCCGTCTTCATCCTTCTGACCGTTCGTCATGGTCAGGGTGCATTTTGAACCGGTTTTCAATATGTAGTAGACTCCGGGGACGAGATATCCGTCGCCGTTTCCGCACTTATAGGTGCCGGCGGGGTTCCACTCATACGAATTGAGCTTTTTGACGGCGTCAGCCTTGGGCTCTGTCACCTTCTGAGCGGTGGGCTTCTTTGTGGAAGTCACAGAGGCAGCGGGCTTGCGGGTTTCAGCCTGCGTGGAAGCTTCCGTTGAATTTTCGGTGGTATCAGGTGCGGTGGTGGCAACAGCGTCAAGAGCCGTTGTTGTGTCGGAGGCCTTTGTGGTGGCTTCATCTTTGCCGCTTTTTGTTTTGCAGCCTGCAAACAAAAGCATGCATGCACATAAGATGAGCGACACAGCCGCGACAATTGTTTTCTTCATTTTTTTACCTTCTCTCTTTTTGTTTTTTGAATCCCTTTTTGTGCAATTTATAATACTTTAATATCAAATAGAAATTAAAGACTATAAATTGTGTCAATTGGAGTATAACAAATGCGCCAAATTTTGTCAAATAAATTTTTTTGAGAAAGTAAAAATTTATATATTTTTAATCTTGATTTTATTTATAATCGCAAAGCGCACCGGAAAGGACGTAGTATGAATAGTAAATAATGCTAAAAAATGACGGTGATGCCTGAAGGCGACCTCAGCGCCTTCAACCTCACCGGTATTGTTTTCATTTTATAAAACCAACCGGGCAGGGGATAATAATCCTTACCAAGCATTTTTTGTTTAAGTGGCGCAAAATTGCTGATTTTAAAATTTTTGATTAGTGCGGGAGCAAATGAAAAACTCCAAAACCCTTATACAAGGATTTTGGAGCTTCATTTTGGTGGACGTTAACGGACTTGAACCGCTGACCCTTCGCACGTCAAGCGAATGCTCTACCAGCTGAGCTAAACGTCCATATAAATCTTGTACTCGCCTGTTCAGCAGGGAATATTATATACGAAGACTTTGAAAAAAGCAAGAGAAAATGCAAAAATATTTAAACTTTTTTAAAACGGTAAGAATTCTGCCCCGGCAGGCGGTCATTTTGCCTGTCGGGGCAGAGACTATCTAAATATTATGTTCGTCAGCAGCATGCCGATTACTCCCGGCATACCTAACACCGCCGCTGCCGATATTGAATACCGGTTCACGGCGAGACACACGCCGGTAGCCATGCCGGCAAGATTCACGGCAAAGAGCGCGGCGATACCCTGCAATGCTGACAGAAGCAGAGAGGAAAAGCCTCGCTTTGAAGTCACGGCTGCCGCGGCAACGGCAATCGCACCTATACCGAGCGAGACTGCGAGCGCCGCTTTCAGCCCTGTGCTCATCAGCCGAAATACCTCCTTTCGGGTTCATAGCAGACGGTAATATCGCTGCTTTCAATGTTTTCTTCCTTTGCTATTTTTATAAGCCTGTGATAGCGGCGCTTCAGAGACTCCAATTCAAATATTGCCGCCTCGACGAGATCCTCGTCATCGCAATATTCAAATCTCATATAGGCCGCATCCATTTCACGTTTGAGTGTGCGGATATCTTCAAGCAGTTTTTCCTCCCGTGTCGGGCCTTCGTCATTCCTTTTCAGCTTCCCGGCAAGAAAATATTTAAGGTCGATATCCATTTTTTTGTCCTCCCTGTGTTAATTGTATAGCAATTATGGGACAAATATGATAAAATAATTCAGTATATTGATATTTTTGGAATACATAGGGTTGAAAAATCTTTTCCCGAATGAAAGGAAGACTAATATGGAGCTTTATCCTTTTAAGCTTGTCCCGTTTGTCTCGGAGACCGTCTGGGGAGGTCGCAGGCTGATAGATGAATATAACGTGAAAACAGAAAAACGCAATGCCGCGGAGGCGTGGGTCATGTCCTGCCATGCCAACGGCTCGTCTGTTATTGAAAACGGCGAATTTGCCGGACGCTCTCTCAGAGAGGTTTTTTCACAGCACCCGGAGATAGGAGGCAAGCACTGCGCGGATTTTTCCGATTTCCCCGTGCTCATCAAGCTTATCGATGCGGCGGCCGACCTGTCGGTTCAGGTGCATCCCGATGATGCTTACTGCGCGGTTAAAGGTGCGGGAGCGGGCAAGACAGAGTCGTGGTATATTCTTGACTGCGAGCCCGGCGCCTATCTGCTTCTCGGCTTTAAGGAAAAGATAAGCAAGGAGTGCTTTGAACAGGCAATCAGGACGGATACTCTCACCGATTATGTCTGCAAGGTGCCTGTGAAGAAGGGCGATTTCTTCTTCATTGAGGCAGGAACGCTTCATGCTATCTGTAAAGGTATTTTACTTGCCGAGGTTCAGCAGAACTCCGATACTACATACAGGATATATGACTACGGACGCGTGGGTCTCGACGGAAAGCCACGTGAGCTGCATGTGGCGGACGCCGTGAACGTGACGAGGCTTGAAAAATATGAAAACCCGTGCAAACCAACGATTGTCGGTCAAAAAACACAGCTTGTGTCATGCCCGCTTTTCACTGAATATGTCTTTGAAACACATGGCGGCATGACGGATTCGGCGGATGACGATTCGTTTGTTTCCCTCCTGATTCTTGACGGAGAGGGGAAATTGCAGTGTAAAGGTTATTTACTTGACGTTAAAAAAGGAGACAGCGTGTTCCTCCCGGCGGGGTGCGGAGAGTTTGAACTCCGCGGAAAAATGAAAATTCTTCAAACAAGAGTCTGAATATATTTGAACGGAAAAGCAAAATGGCAGTTTTAAGTGTACAAAATCTGAAAATGGAGTTCGGCGAGCGTCTGCTTTTCGATTCGGTGAGCTTTGAAGTGGGCGACCACGAGAAAATAGGCTTCATCGGCTCGAACGCATCGGGCAAGACCACTCTTTTCAAGCTTATAATCGGGGAGCTTGAGCCGTCCGGCGGAGAGATATTCAAGGGAAAGAACGTAAAAGTCGGCTATCTCGAGCAGCATGCCTGCGCGAACAGCACAAAGAATGTCTATGATGAGCTGGAGAGCGTGTTTTCTCCTCTTATGGAGAAGGAGCGCCGTCTGGAGGAACTGTCCGAGCTTATCGACGGCGGAAACGGGGATATCAACGCCATGATAGCCGAACAGCAGAGACTTCAGAGCGAATTTGAGAGCGGCGGCGGACTGACTTACAGGAGCAGAACCCGCTCAGCGCTCACAGGTCTCGGCTTTTCGCAGAGCGATTTTTCGCTCCCCTGTTCAAAGCTCAGCGGAGGTCAGCGCTCAAAGCTCGCTTTGGGCAAGCTTTTGCTGAGCGAACCTGACTTAATTTTGCTCGATGAGCCGACAAACCATATTGACCTAATAAGCCTCGAATGGCTTGAGAGCTTTTTGAAAGATTTCAGGGGCAGTGCGATAATCATATCACATGACCGTTATTTTCTTGACAATGTGACGACGAAGACGATGCTCCTGGACCATGAGAGTATCAGTGTGTGGAACGGCGGCTATTCCCGCTTTCTTGAGCAGAAAACCGAGCAGGATGAACTTGACCGCCGGCACTATGAGCGGCAGATGGAGGAGATACACCGCCTTGAGGGTATAGTTGAGCAGCAGAAGCGCTGGCGGCACTTTATCACGGCGGAAAGCAAGCAGAAAATGCTTGATAAAAAGCTTGCTCAGGTGAACGCGCCGAAAAATGAAAACAGAACGCTGGAGTTTTCGTTCGCAGACGTCTCAAGGACGGGAGACGAGGTTCTGAATGTATTCGGTCTTTCAAAATCCTTTGGGGAAAATCATCTTTTCGATAATGTTGAATTCGGAATACGCAGGGGAGAACGGGCGTTTTTGCTCGGCGCGAACGGCTGCGGAAAAACGACGCTTTTGAAGATTCTTATGGGCATTGAAAATGCCGATTCGGGAAGCTTTGATTTCGGGACGGGTGTGAAGCCCGGATATTTTGACCAGACGCTCTCGTCGCTTGACTATTCCAAAACGGCGATAGATGAGATATGGGATGAACACCGCGATTTCACCGAAACACGGGTGCGCACCCTGCTCGGCAGCTTTCTGTTTGCGGGTGACGATGTATATAAGAAAATAGACTGCCTCAGCGGCGGTGAAAAGGCGCGGCTGTCCATATTGAAGCTCATGCTTTCCGGCGCCAATTTCCTCCTGCTCGATGAGCCGACAAACCATCTGGATATCCCGTCGAGGGAGGCACTTGAGGAGGCGCTTTTGAGTTTCAGCGGCACTATGCTCGTGGTGTCTCACGACAGATATTTTATCAACAAGCTTTCAACGCGCGTGCTGTGCATCGGTATGGCCGGCGCTCAGACGGTTGACGGAGGCTATGATGATTATGCCGGACGGCTGACCGCCGAAGCGCAGGAAAAAGTGCGAGTCAGCAAAACCGTCGGCAAGGGCGGCGAGGACTATAAACGGCGTAAGGAGCAGGAGTCGGAGCTTCGCAGAACCGTCACCGCCCTGAAACGCATTGAAGACAGGATAAGCGCGATAGACGGAGAGCTGGCGGCAGCCGGCAGCCGACTTTCCGATCCCGGTGTTTCTGCCGACTATGAACAGGTTCTGGAGCTTACCGGGCTTATAGACTCCCTCAATGACGAACAGATGCGGCTGATGTCTGAGTGGGAGAAACTTGAAAACAGAAAATCGGAGCTTGAGGAGCTCCTCAAAATATAAGCAAAGGGGTTTTTTTATGACGTTTTCTCAGCTTTTCGGGTCTGCTGAATGGGTGGCGCCTGAAAAGGAATGCACTGCACCTCTTATAGCGGGAAAGTTTTATGCAAGCGATATCCGCAGCGCGGAAATAACCGTGTGCGGACTGGGATTTTTCCGCCTGTGGATAAACGGACGAGAGGTCTCGGATGACAAACTCGTGCCTGCGAACAGTCAGTATTGCGAGCGGGACATCGATCGATTTGACTATCCGATTAAAGACACCCTGTCATACAGAACCTACTGCATGCGGTACGATATAACCCGCCTTGTCAGAGAGGGCGAGAATATCGTTCAGGCGGTTCTCGGAACCGGCTGGTTTGCGCAGGTCAACAGAAAGGCGGAGGGAAATGTCGCTTTCGGCAACGTGAAGCTCTGCTATAAAATTGATATGCGGCTGTCTGACGGAAGCACGGCGAGCACCGTGTCTGACGGCAGCCTTGTGTGGCGTCAGAGCCAGATAGCGGAAAACAATATATATACGGGTGAGCGGCACGACCTTGCGCTTTGCGCCGAACCGTCAGAGGACAACTGCTTTGACCTGTCTGGGTACAGTCCAGTGAGAATCGCTCCCGGGCATGACAGTGAGTTTTATATTCAGACCTGCCCGGCGGACAGAGCGGTGAGAGCTATTGTTCCGCAAAAAATCCACGACTTCGGAGAATATTCAATCTATGATGCCGGAGAGAATATCTCGGGCTATGCCGTTGTCGCCGCAAAGCGGGACGGTGCGGAGATTCATGTCCGCTATTCCGAGGAACTGAATCCGGACGGAACGCTCAACTTTGACTCCTGCGGTCGGGAGCATCAGATTCAGCAGGAGATTTTTAAGAACTCGCCGGCGGGAAAACCGTGCTTTCCGTGGTTCACATGGCACGGATTCCGGTATTTTGAGCTTTCAAACAACGCCGAGCCTCTGCGTGTTGAAGTCGTGCATTCGGATGTCCCCGTCAGCTCATCCTTTGACAGCGACAGCGAGATGCTCAACTGGCTGTATGACGCTTATATCAGAACGCAGCTGAGCAATATGCATGCGGGCGTCCCCTCCGACTGTCCGCATATAGAGCGGCTCGGCTATACGGGTGACGGTCAGCTCTGCTGCGAGGCGACGATGCTGATGACGGATTCAAAGCGCTTTTATGAAAAGTGGCTCGAGGATATATCCGACTGTCAGGATATCGAGAACGGGCATGTTCAGCACACTGCGCCCTTTATGGGCGGCGGCGGCGGACCCGCCGGGTGGGGCGGAGCTATAGTCGTTGTGCCCTATGTGTTTTATAAAATTTACGGCGACACCGCTGTTCTGCGCCGTTTCCTGCCTAAGATGCTCAAATATTTTGATTATATGGACAGCCGCAGTGAGAACGGTCTTGTGTATCGTGAGGAGGAGGGCGGCTGGTGCCTCGGAGACTGGTGCACGCCGGACCCGATAGCCATAAGCGAGCCTTATGTCAACACCTGCCTTTACATAAAATATATGTATATGGCGCAGGAGATCGCGAGAATAATCGGCGAGAGCGGGCTTACCGCCGGCCTTGATGAAAGAATAGCAAAAGCGAAAAGAGCAGTCGAAACGGCTTATTACAGCCCGCAGACACATTCGTTTATCGGTGATATCCAGGGTGCGAACAGCTTCGCGCTGGATATCGGTATGGGCAATGAGAAAACCTTTGAAAACACGGTGAAAAAATATTCCGAGCGAGGGGAATATGACACCGGAATTTTCGGCACGGATATTCTGACCCGCCTGCTGTTTGAACGCGGCGAGGACGACATCGCCTTTTCACTTCTGACCTCGCACGGTGACTCATCGTTTTATAACATGAAAAAACAGGGTGCGACCACGCTCTGGGAGTATTGGTACGGCAAGCGCTCACACAGTCACCCGATGTTCGGCGCTGTCACACGGTATCTGCTGACGTTCATTCTCGGAATAGGGCAGAGCGAGGAATCTGCGGGCTTTGAGGATGTTGTAATCGCTCCGCACATTCCGGAAAAGTTGGGGCGCGCGTCAGGGCATATAACAACGGTAAAGGGAAAAATCGCCGTCTCGTTTGAAAAAAAAGACGGAAATATAAGTTTTGAGATTGAAACTCCGCTTGAAGCGAGGTTTGTGTTCGGCTCTCAGACGAGGGACCTTGCGGCGGGAATCAATAAATTTGAAATAGCGCAGTGAGCGCGTTGAAAGGAATTGCTATGGCACAAATCGAGATAAAACCTTATGAGGAAAAATATAAAGAGGATGTCAGAAATGTCTGCCTTGACACTGCCGGGTCAAACGCGAGGGAGCCGAAAATCAGCCGCTCGCTGCTTGCGACCTTCTGTGACTATTATATCGAACGTGAGAGCGGGCATTGCTTTGTAGCCGTGGACACGCAGGAGGACAAAGCCGTGGGCTATATTCTCTGCGCTCCGTACTATTCGAGGTACAGCCGTATTTTTCGTTCGGAATATATGCCGAGGGTTAAGGGCTGCGGCTTTGTGCCCGTTACAGAGGCTTGGGGCTCTCTGATAGTACCGTTTTTCTTCAAGAAAAAATATCCCGCACATATGCATATAGATATCGAGCCGGGCTATCACCGCGCGGGGATAGGCACAAGGCTGATGAACACTCTGCTGGAGCATCTGAAAAACGAGGGCGTCAGCGGTGTGATGCTTATTGTCGGAGAGGGCAACACCAATGCGCGCGCTTTCTATAAAAAGTGCGGCTTCGATGAGCTGTATGTCACAAAGTCGGGTGTTGTCATGGCAAGAAAGGTGCGCTGAGATGGGGAGTAAAATGAAGCTTGCCGTTATCGGAACAGGCTGGATAGTTCAGAGCTTTATAGACGGGCTGGAATATGCTCCGGGGCTTGAACTGTCAGCGGTATATTCCCGTTCATATGAGCGAGGCAGGGAGCTGGCAGAAAAAAACGGTGTGGAAACCGTCTTTACCTCCCTTGATGAGCTGGCAGGGTCGGAGGTTGATTGCGTGTATATCGCGAGCCCGAATTCCCTGCACTATGAGCAGAGCAAAATGATGCTCAAGGCTGGCAAGCATGTCATCTGCGAAAAGCCTCTGACAGTCACTCCGGACGAGGCGCAGGAGCTTATCGCTTTTGCGAAGGATAAAGGGCTTGTGTATGTTGAAGCTATAATGTATATGTTCTGCCCTGTCAGGGAGAAGCTGCACAAGGCGATAGAGGAGATAGGTGAAATTCGGAGCGCTCACTTTGACTTTTCGCAGTATTCGTCAAAATATCCGGCTTATATGCGGGGTGAGCTGCCCAATATTTTCAACCCGAAGATGGCAACGGGGAGCCTGATGGATCTGGGTGTCTACTGTGTATACCCTGCCGTTGAGTTGTTCGGCGAGCCGGAAAAGCTGACGGCCATGTCGAATTTTCTTCAAAGCGGAGCGGACGCTGCAACTGCGGTCGTCATGAAATGCGCAAACACCCTTGTCAGTCTCACCTCATCGAAAACGGGTCAGGACTATGCCGGCTCGCAGATAATCGGTGAGAACGGGACGATAAAAATTTCCTCAATTTCAAAGCTTACCGGCGTTGAGCTGCGCTTCAATGACGGCAGAGCCGTGCCCCTTTGCGGCGATACTCCCAAGGCGGAGCTTATGGGCAACGAGGCGAGAGGCTTTTATGAGCTGATAACCGAACCCGAAAAAAATGCCGAAAAGTACAGAGAACTGAATGCCGCTGCCCTTTCTGTCAGCCGCACAATGCAGAGGATAAGAGAGACCGCGGGAATAAAATTTGATTAAGGATGAGTGCTTGTGATTTTCAAAAAAACGGACGGCACATATGCCGTCAGACTTGACCCGGGCGAGGAGATAATTGCGTCACTTAAAAAGCTGTGCGAGCGGGAAAATATTGCGTTTGCGGAAGTTTCGGCGATAGGAGCTGTTGACAGGGCGGTCGTGGGGCTATATAATCTCACAGAACGCAAATATCACAGCAAAACCTTTGAGGAACCGCTGGAGCTTGTCTCCCTGCTCGGCAATGTCAGCCGCAGGGACGGGGAAGTCTATATACACCTTCACGCATCCTTTGCGGATGAGCAGTGCAGGACTGTCGGCGGCCACCTCAACGAGGCTGTCATAAGCGCCACCTGCGAGATGTTTGTCAAACCTCTTGACGGTGAAATGAACCGAAGAGTCTGTGAAAAAACCGGACTTAATATTTTTGATATATGAACATTAACGATGAACTCAGAGAATATCTGCTCTCACAGGGAGCAAGCGATGTCGGCTTTGCTCATATAGACGACGGCGATTTCGGCGAATGTAAAACCGCCGTGTCGATAGTCGTCAGGCTGTCCGATGCCATTGTGGAGGAGATAGACGGCGCGCCGACACACACATATTTCAGCCATTACAGGGCTGTCAATGCGTTTATCGACAGGCTGGAGCTTGAGTGCGGTCTGTTTTTGCAGCGCAGGGGATTTCGGTATATCACCGTTGCGGCATCGCAGTCGGTGAACGACAAGGGTTGGAACTACTGCGGAAGATATTCGCACAAAAAGGCCGCGCGTCTGGCAGGGCTCGGCTCGGTGGGCAAAAACTCGCTGTTTCTCCACAGGGATTTCGGCGCGAGAGTGCGGCTCGGCACCGTGATGACCGATATGCCGCTTTCCAAGGAGCCTGTTCTTCTGCCGTCGCCCTGCACCGGCTGCGGACTGTGCGTCAAAAGCTGCCCCGCCGGCGCCATAACAGGCAGGGACTGGAGCGAGGGTATTGACCGCAGCGAGATTTTTGATCCGCAGAAATGCAGCGAGTATATGAAACGGAACTTTCAGCACATCGGCAGGGGCGCAGTGTGCGGAATATGTATGAAGGTCTGTCCCATAGCAGGTTTCAGGGATTAGGCGTTGGGTAACCGATGATTGAGCCGTGGCGCGGCTATCAGCGGTTACTTGAATATACAATCAGTAAACAGTTCGCCGCAAGGCGAAAAAATAAATTTTTTGGAGAGATGTCAATGCTGGATGTCAAACAGACCGAGAGAATGCTCAACAAGCTCAGGCGCTTTGAGAATGTTGTTGAGCCGATGATTTTTGAAAAGGTCGGCGAGGCGGCTTCGGTGAGCGCCTTTGCCACCACAGATCAGTTTCATTCAATACCGGACAGGAGCCTGTTCGACCCGATAGACAAGGGGTATAAGTGGGGCGAGAAGAGCGGCTACTGCTGGTTCAAAACCGATTTTACGGTTCCCGATGAGCTTGACGGCAAGGATATTTTTATCCGTCCGCGCATATCGGGCTATGAGGCAATGCTGTGGGTGGACGGCGTGCCGTTCGGAACCTTCTGCACCAAGATAGTTTTCACGGGTCACGGCAATCACTATTGCGACCTGCTCAGAAAGAGCGCGAAAGCCGGCGAACATATAGAGATAGCGATAGAGTATTATGCCGGTCACTCCTATAAGGGCTGCGCTCCGGAGGAAAATGTTCCCATGCTCAAATATGATTATTCGTATGAGGGCATTGATTTCTGCGTCAAGAACTATGCTGCGCAGGAGTTCTATTTTGACCTGCGCACTCTCAACCAGCTCGCCAAATCGCTTCCGGAGGACTCCTTCCGCAGGGCTTCGGTGATAAATGAGCTTTCAAATGTTTTCAAAACGGTGTATCAGTCCGTTGATGATGTCCCCCGTGATGAGTTCATGGCGGCGCTTGAGGCGGCAAAGCCATATATGAAAAAAGCTCTCGGTGTCAAAAACGGACCCGAGGCTCCAAAGGCCGGGATTATAGGTCATTCTCATATGGATACGGCATGGCTCTGGCACGTCGGCGAGACGGTCAAAAAATGTGCCAGAACCTATTCGAATGTGCTCTCTCTCATGGAGCAGTATCCCGAATACAAGTTCATTCAAAGCTCCTCGTGCCACAGTGATTTTATCAGACGTAACTATCCGGAGCTTTTCAAGCGTATACAGCAGAAGGTCAGCGAGGGCAGATATGAGCCCAACGGCGGCGTATGGGTCGAGTGCGACTGCAACATAACCTCAGGCGAGTCCATGGTTCGTCAGTTCCTCTGGGGTCAGCGCTTCACAAGAAAGTATTTTAACTATACCTCAAACTGCTTCTGGTTGCCCGACACTTTCGGTTACAGTGCCGCCATACCGCAGATTATGAAGGGCTGCGGCGTTGACTATTTCCTCACCACCAAAATCGACTGGAACGACACCAACACTTTCCCGATAGACACTTTCTATTGGCAGGGCATTGACGGGACTAAGGTGTTCACTCACTTCAACCGCACACATATTTGGCCTGATGCCGAGGATCTGATGACCTATGTCGCCGGCGTGCCGGGCAAAAAGGATGTCTGCATCAAGGACAAAAGAGTCACCGACAAGCGTATTATCTCCTACGGCTACGGAGACGGAGGCGGCGGTCCTCAGTTTGAGATGATAGAGGCGGCGCGCCGCTGTGAGGATCTCAACGGCTGCCCGAAAGCGGAGCATGTCCTTGTGGGCGATTATATGAAAGAGATAGAACGCGATGCCGTTGACCCCGATACATATTCGGGCGAGCTTTATCTTGAGCTGCACAGAGGAACGCTCACGAATCAGCACATCATCAAACGAAACAACCGCAAAGCGGAGCTTAAACTCCGTGACCTTGAGATTCTGACAGTCGGTGAAGCTGTCAGAAATGACAAGGCGGCGCTCAATGATGATATTCAGCCGCTCTATGAAACTCTTCTCATGAACCAGTTCCACGATATTCTGCCCGGAACATGTATTCCGAGAGCGCACGAGGAGTCGAGAGCGCAGACCACGGCGCTTATCAATACCGCGAACGAGCTTATCGCATCGCTGTCAAAGGGCGAGGGCACGGATGAGCTGACTCTCACGAACACACTGTCATTTGAGCGTGACGATGTTGTCATTGTTGATTATAACGGAAAAATAGCTGAGGGCGGCTATCCGCAGCAGGTTTATACCGACCTTGACGGCAAAAAGAAGCTTCTCATCGGCGGGGTCAGAATTCCCGCGTTCTCAAGCGTAACACTTAAAATGACAGACGGAGAGCCGCAGGGCGAGAGCAGGGTCATGGCGGACATGGAAGGCGTTTCAACCCAGTTTGCTCAAATCCGTTTCGATGAAAAGGGAAGAATCAGCTCCTTTGTTGACAAACGGGCGGACCGAGAGCTCTGCGGCGAAGGCTATGCGCTCAACACCTTCCTTATGGCGGAGGATTATCCCAACGCATGGGACAACTGGGATGTCGATGCCGATATCGAGATGAAATATGAGGACTGCTCATCACTTCTGAGCCGTGAGATAATATCAGTCGGCGCGGTTGCCGCGATAATCCGCAGCAAGTATAAGCTCAGCGAAAAGTCAACCGTGACGCAGGACGCTTTCTATTTTGCGGACAGCGCGGAGGTTCGTTTTGATACGCTGATAAACTGGCAGGATAATCACCGCTTCCTCAAGACGGCATTTGATACCTCCGTTATGCAGGATTTTGCACGCTTCGAGGTTCAGTTCGGCAACGTCAAGCGTCCCACCACCCGCAACAACAGCGTTGAAAAGGCAAAATTTGAAGTTCTTAATCACAAATATACCGACCTTTCCGAAACACGCTTCGGTGTTTCAATGCTCAACGACTGCAAATACGGCATATCCGTCAACGGCGGTCAGATGAGGCTCTCGCTTCACAAGGGAGGTCTGCGCCCCGACTTCAAGGGTGACAGAGGTCAGCACCGCTGTGTCTATTCCTTCCTCCCGCACGACTGCGGCTTTGACACGAAGTCCGTCATTCGCCCCGCTTATGAGCTCAACGTTCCGGTTGTTGTGAGCAAGGGCAGATATGAGGCAAAACAGCTCGTCGGAGTCTCTGAGGATAACATTATTGTTGAGACGATAAAGCCCTGCGAGGACTGCGAGCGCGCGTTTATAGTGCGTATGTATGAGGCGGAGGGAACCTATACAAGAAGCCGTGTGAGCTTCTTCGAGGGAGCCCGAAAGGTCGCCGTTACTAATATGCTCGAGGAGGAGCAGGAGGTTATAGAGAATCTTGACGATGTCATCCTCTCCTTCCGTCCGTTTGAGATAAAGACCTTGAAGGTCACATATTAATAACCGATTTGATAAACGGTTACTGAAAGGGTGATTTGAAATGCTGACAGAGAAGATAAATCTTGGCGAAAATCCCGGAGTTACTCTCACAACTTATATTCTCGCTTCCTCGCCTGAAATGCCGAATATGCTCAAACGTCCCGCTGTGCTCGTGATACCGGGCGGAGCGTATAAGATGTGCTCGGACAGGGAGGCGGAGCCTATAGCAATGGCGTTTGCGGCTCAGGGCTATAATGCCTTTGTCCTGAGGTACAG
>SAMEA3663263__coassemble_202_pt1 | contig 17704 bp, 17 predicted proteins | sample SAMEA3663263__metabat2_low_PE_013 | metagenome-assembled genome bin SAMEA3663263 (sample SAMEA3663263) | pig gut metagenome | biome: pig gut; feature: pig-associated habitat; material: faeces | place: China | collected 2013 | reverse complement strand
GTTTATTGTTGAACGCTCTGTCGTCCTCACTTTCCTCGTCTTCACCTTCCATACTCACGAATCCTCCGATGGGAAGCAGACGGAGAGCATAAACGGTCTCACCCTTTTTCTTTTTCATTAAGGTGGGACCCATACCTATAGCAAATTCATTAACCTTAACCTTGAACAGCTTGGCAAAAATAAAATGTCCGAATTCATGAAACATTATAACGAATCCAAAGAAAAGTATAGCTATTAAGAAGGGCCAAATCTTACCCCAGACTGCAGAAACGGTCAGCGCAATACTTAAGCTCATATAAAAAAATAATCCTTTCATTCTGTTACCGCAGGTGAGAATACACCATTTTTCTTGACTCTGAATCAACAAAAAGAATTTTTTCTAAACTGTCGCAATCAGAAAAAGCTGTATTTTCAAGTGCATAAGATACCATATCGGCTATGTCGAGAAAACCGATTTTTCCCTGCCTGAAAAGCTCATTAGCCGCCTCATTTGCGGCATTAGCGGCTGCCGGGTAAATTCCACCTTTTGTTATCGCCTGTTTGCAAAGGTCTATGCAAGTAAACGTGTTATAATCCGGTTCTTCAAATGTAAGATTTTTCCAATCCTCAAGTCTGAGCTGAGCGGCGGGACTTTCATATCTGTCGGGATAGGTCAGCGCATACTGTATAGGGACTCTCATGTCCGGAACTCCCAGTTGAGCGATAACCGAATTATCGACAAATTCAACCATTGAATGAACAATGCTCTGCCGATGAACAAGTATATCTATCTTGTCCGCAGGCATATCGAACAACCATGCCGCTTCTATAAGCTCAAGTCCCTTGTTCATCATCGTTGCGGAATCTATAGTTATTTTTGCTCCCATGCTCCAGTTAGGGTGCTTCAAAGCCTGCTCGACTGTCACATCTTTCAGCTCATCTCTCGTTTTTCCGAAAAAAGGACCACCGGATGCTGTAAGTATGAGGCGCTTTACACTTTTCTTCCCCGGAGAGCCTTGAAGCGACTGAAAAATGGCTGAATGTTCACTGTCAACAGGATATATACTGACATTATTTTCAGCAGCCTTTTTCTTTACAAGCTCTCCTCCGGCAACAAGAGTTTCCTTATTTGCAAGGGCGATATCGTTGCCCGCATCAATCGCGGCAAGAGTAGGCTTTAATCCTGCTATGCCGACAATACTATTGAGGACCTTGTCAACATCAACATTTGCCGCTTCACACACTCCGTCCTGACCGCTGAGTATAACCGTGCTTGTGTCGGCGACCTTTATTTTAAGTTCCCGGGCTGCTTTTTCGTCGCATACGGCGGCAATTTCGGGTTTAAACTCCCTTATCTGATTTTCAAGAAGATCGATATTGGAGTTCGAAGTAAGCGCCCTGACGCTGAAGTCTCTCAGTCTGGCGACGTCGAGAGCCTGTGTGCCAATTGACCCCGTGGAGCCGAGAATGCTCATACTTTTCATGATAAATCGTCTTACGGTACAAAGTCTTTACAAAATCAGCCTTTTGTGACCTGTAGCGCTCCTTTCTTCCCGGTTTTACGTGATTAACCTACGTTACCTAATATAACCGAAACAATTGCGTAAAGAGTCGGCAAAACAAAACTATAGCTGTCAAATCTGTCCATTATTCCGCCGTGTCCGGGGAAAATAGTACCAAAATCTTTGGCTCCGAAATTGCGCTTTATAACCGACGCTGACAAATCTCCGCCGATACTGATAGCAGAAAGGAACATTGAAGTAGGAATAACCATCCATACTTTCAGCGTGTCGTTCTTGAAGAAGAAATAGTCAAATATAAAGAAGAACATCACATTGAAAAGCATTGTTATAACTATACCGCCGATTGCACCCTCCACTGTCTTCTTTGGGCTGATATTAGGAGAAAGCTTATGCTTGCCGAACTTTCTCCCTACGAAATACGCAAACGTGTCATTGAGCCATGCGCAGAGCAGTGCAAAGAAAATTATATAAAACACATGTGACTGCTGGAACAAATCCGGTCTACTAAGGCAAAGATTTCTAAGCAACAGCACAGTTGATATCGCATAAGGAACAACCACGCCGGCAAACATTGACATTACCACATCTTCAAATTTTGTGGTGTTGTAATTTGCCAACATAATAAACAGCATGACGATAACATACAGTATCATAACCACATATGACGGAAACGGCAGCTTGTCAAGCAAATCATATTCTGCTATCGGAACAACCGCAACCGCAATTATTATGTTCAGAATCACCAGAAATTTATTCTGAATTTTGGCGACATGCTGAATTTCAAAAGACGCCATTCCGGCAATAACCGCCAGCACAATACCTATGACTGGCGTGAACATCAAAGCCAGAACCGTCAATCCGAAAAGTGCTCCGAGAACCCCTGTTATAACTCTCTGCTTCATATCTTTCATCTCACATTATTTTATTTCATTATTATACTCCACCGAACCTTCTGTTTCGGTGGGAATATTCAGCAAGCGCTGCATCAAAGTCCTGTTCGGTATAATCAGGCCAAAGTATATCCGAGTAGAGAAATTCCGAATATGCCGCTTGCCATATAAGGAAATTGGACAGCCTAAATTCCCCGCTTGGTCGTATTATCAAATCAGGATCGGGCTGACCTGCCGTATAGAGCTTTGAAGCAATATCCTCCTCCGTAATGCCGTCCGGAGTACGGACGCCATTGATACATTCTTCCGCAAGAAGCTTGCAGGCCCTAAGGATTTCATTTCTTCCGCCGTAGTTTACAGCAAGATTTACCGTTGTTTTCACCTTGTCTGCAGACTGCTTTTCAAGCTGATCGACAAGTTCTATAATATCCTCCGGAAGTCCTTCCCTATCGCCTATATAGCGAAGGCGCATACCCTTTTCTTCGTTCTCCTCTTTTCTCTCCTCTGCCTCATGCAGATAGTCTCTGAAAAGATCCATTATGCTGCGAACCTCTTCCGGAGGTCTGCGCCAATTCTCTGTTGAGAAAGCATAAAAAGTAAGATATTTAATTCCTTTGTCAGCGGCATATTCGCATATCCGCTTAAAGACCTTTGCTCCCTGCCTGTGACCCTCAGAACGGGGCAGATTGCGCTGCTTTGCCCAACGTCCGTTTCCGTCCATGATTATGGCAACATGCTTTGGCAGCAAATCATTTTCCGGCAAATTAGACATCATATCAGTTCCCTTTCATCGGTGACGGAATAATCCGACAAACCCGAAATACAGCAAAAGCGCGAACGCCACAATGCATTCATCGCTTTTTGCTACCGGACAAAGTCCGTTTATATTTCCATAACTTCTTTTTCCTTGTCGGCAGAAACAGCATCGACATCCTTGATAAATTTATCAGTGATATCCTGAAGCTCTTTCTCGCCCTGTTTGAGGTCATCCTCGGTTATTTCGCTTGCCTTCTGCATTTTTTTGAGCTTATCGATGCAGTCTCTTCTTATGGAGCGAATCGCAATCTTGCTTTCCTCAGCAAGCTTCTTGACATCCTTAACTATTTCACGGCGCTTATCCTCAGTGAGAGGCGGGAAAACAAGTCGGATAATTCTTCCGTCATTCTGCGGATTTATGCCGAGATCGGAAGTCTGTATAGCCTTTTCAATAGGATGGAGTGTAGAAACATCCCACGGCTGAATGCAAAGTATTCTCGCTTCCGCAACAGATATTGCGGCAAGCTGCTGAATGGGAGTCTGAGTTCCGTAATAGTCAACCGTAATTTTATCAAGGACTGCCGCAGTAGCTCTGTTTGCTCTTATCGAAGCGTATTCGCTCTTGAGCGCGTTTATGCTTTTACCCATTTTGTCACGTGCTGTCTGAAATACTGTTTCCATAAAAATGTCCCTTTCTTAAATGTTCAATATTGTTATCGGACAAGCTATAGCCTCCGATTATCTTACCACTGTCCCCACATTCTCGCCCTGCACTGCCTTGACTATATTCTCTGGATGATCAAGGTTAAAAACGAGAATCGGAATGCCGTTGTCACGGCAAAGAGAAGCAGCTGTTCCGTCCATAACCTTGAGGTCATTACTCAGGACTTCATTAAATGTTAGCGTATCATACTTCACCGCATCATCAAACTTGTGGGGGTCCTTATCATAGACGCCATCAACATTCGTGGCTTTAAATACGATATCCGCATCAATTTCAAGAGCTCGCAGTGCGGCGGCTGTATCGGTGGTGAAAAAAGGATTGCCCGTTCCGCAGCCAAAGATAACGACTCTGCCTTTGTCAAGGTGATGTACCGCTCTGTTTCTTATATATGGCTCTGCTATCTGCTGCATATTGATGGCCGTCTGAACTCTGACAGGGACATCAAGCTGCTCGAGAGCATCGGCAAGGGCGAGCGAATTCATAACCGTCGCCAGCATGCCCATGTGGTCCGCTCTGGTTCTGTCCATATCACCGCTTGAACGACCTCTCCAGAAATTACCTCCTCCGACAACAAGACCGATCTGAACTCCGAGATTTGCGCACTCTTTAATTGAAGAACAGATATTTAGCACGGTGTTAAAATCTATTCCTGTACCGTTTTCTCCGGCGAGCACCTCACCGCTAAGTTTCAGAAGTATGCGTTTATACGCAAGGCTCATACTAAGGACCTCCATTTATTCACATTTTTTCTGATACTATTTTACTTGATTTTTGTCAAGCTGTAAAGACATTCAAGATAAATTCACAAAAAAAGAACACGGCAGACAAATTTCGCCGTGTTCTTAATGAAGAAAAATTGATTTGATATATGCGCAAACAGGCACGGGTATCTCAAAGTACGCAATACATTTCTTGTGCTTTGGGAACAAAACCGAGTTTTTCATAAATACGGATAGCAGTAGTGTTGTTTGTAAGAACATCAAGATTTAAAAAAATGCAATTCTGCTCTTTCGCCCATTCTTTTGCAGAGTTCATTAAAGCGGTTCCAAAGCCCTGTCCACGGCTGTTTTCTGTAACTATAATATCCATTATGTAGCAATACCTACCCGGAATAACAAACGAAAAATCAGGTCTTTTCTTTACCTGAAGAAGAATAAAGCCAACAACTTTACTGTTATCTTCATAAACAAGAATATCTGAATCAATACCTGAAATTGTATTTTCAATAAATTCTTTGCTTTGGTCGCCCTCTTTGATGAAATAGGGAATCAGCTTTGCCATTTCTCTGAATTGCTCACGATATAACTCAGATATTGCAGTTATATCATTACTCGTTGCTTTTCTAATCATAATATTTTCTCCCACGCTTCTTTAAGCTCTTTTATTGTCTGATAACGCTCGTTTCTGTCATCACGAACCGCCTTTGCTGCAACGACAAAAGCCTCATCCGAAAGTTTCCATTCTTCACGGGTACGGTTATAGTTACCGAACAGAGCAAAAGCCATTGCACCGGCGGTGTAAACAATTGTATATATTCCCGTTAGCTATTTTATTGCAAGAGTCGAAATATACTGCGGTGCGTATTCGCCTATTTTCGCACCGCCTTTTCTGTCCCTGTCTTCGTATAACGCTTTCAGCATAAATCCCGCTTTAAGCTGACCGCCGATTTGCTCTTCCATTGTGTGGCTGAACTGCACGCCATCACCGTTAGCGGTCATTTTTTCAAGCTTTTCTTTCGGCATTTTCAGAGGATTGAACGGAAGATGGTTAACAACTGTTAGCGGTTCGTCATCTTCAAACAGAAAATTCAGACCGTTGTCAAACCCCGCAAGCAGCCTGCCGCCTCTTTTCAAAACGCGGTAACACTCATTCCACACATGATAAACATCCTCAACATAGGTGTTTGAAACCGGGTGAAAAATGAGGTCGAAGCTTTCATCATCAAAAGGCAACTTCTTCGTCATATCACCCTTTATTATTTCAATCGGATAACCCTCTCTTTCAGACACCATTCGTTCGGCCTCAAGCTGCTTGTCGGAATAGTCAAACACAGTACATACCGCGCCGAGCTTTGCAAAAACCGGCATCTGCTGACCTCCGCCGCTTGCAAGCCCCAAAAGATTTTTGCCTTTTAATCCGCCGAACCATTCATGAGGTACGGTTATGCACGGTGTAAGATAAACACCGAAATTTGCTTCGCCAACATCGGAATATTCTTCGTGGCTGATTGGCACAGACCACTCGCAGCCGTTCTCAGCCCACAAATCCCATGTGGCTGAATTGATTTTTGTATAGTCAATCATTCATTTCCATTCCTGAGAATATTATTCTTCCAGCGCTGCCTGTGCTTCATTGCTTAGCTTTGAAGTCTGCCGCTGTGCCATGACAAGGTTATAGTATATTCCTCTCTTTTCCAGAAGTTCCTTGTGGCTGCCTACCTCCTCAACTCTTCCGTTTTCGAGCACAACAAGCCTGTCGGCATGGCGCAAAGTTGAAAGTCTGTGGGCAATTGCAACGGTAGTTCTGCCCTGAATCAATCTGCCGAGAGCCTCCTGAATCTTGCTCTCCGTCTCAGGGTCGAGTGCGCTTGTCGCCTCATCGAGTATCAGAATTTTCGGGTCTTTCAGTATTGCTCTGGCTATTGCTATCCTCTGGCGCTCTCCGCCCGAAAGATTGTGCCCGTTCTCCCCGACAAGCGTGTTATATCCGTCCTTGAGTTCCATGATAAACTCATGCGCATTAGCCGCCTTAGCTGCCGTAAACACCTCGTTCGGAGAGGCACCCGGTTTTGCATAGGCAATGTTGTCATATGCGCTTCCCGCAAACAGAAATGTCTCCTGGAACACAACACCTATATTTTCACGCAGATATTGCTGGTCATAACTGCGAATATCCTCACCGCTGATTTCTATACAACCGTCATCAACATCATAAAGGCGCATAATGAGGTTTATCATCGTTGACTTGCCCGCTCCGGAATGTCCCACCAATCCTATCATTTCACCAGGTCTCACATCAATATTTATATCTTTAAGAACAGGTTCGTAGGTCTTATATCCGAAAGACACATTTTCAAATTTTATTCCACCATCTATCGGCTTCTTTGAAGCATTCTCAATATCAAAAACCTGAGGTTTCTCATCAAGAACCTCAAAAATCTTTATAAGACTTGTTGTGACTTCTGCTACCCATCTGGGCAAAGATGAAAACCAATTTAACGGCTTATAAATATAGGTTAGAAACAGTGTGAATTGCAGAAGCTCACCCGCTGTCAGCGTGCCCTCTATAACCATGCGTCCACCAAAAAACAGAACAAAAAATTCACCGATTCCCATGAAAAATCCGATAACCGGAAATGTAAGAGACCAAAAATGTTCATTTTTTACCGATACATCGGCAAGTTCTTTGCTGACTGAGGAAAATTTTGCAATCTCTCTCTCCTCGTTACCGAAGGTCTTGACAACACGTATCCCCTTGATAATATCGTGCAAAATTGAATTTGCACGGCTGTCATATCTCCACTGTTTTTCATATCTGAGAGATATATAACTTCTCATCCATGTTACAACCACAAGAATTATCGGCACCGGGAGAAACACAAGCAGTGTCAGAAACGGGCTTACAGACAGCATGACGGCGGCCACAACTATGAAAAGTATGACCTGTTCAATGGCGTAACGTCCCTTGTCAACGAGAAAATTTTGTACGGTATTAGTATCCCTGGTGACTCTTTTTATTAGGTCACCGGATGTTTTTTTAGACAGTGAGGATACAGACATCCGCTGTACCTTGTCATATACCGCCGATCTGAGCTGGCATGAAAATTTTAATCCTATTTTATTTGCTAACCTTGTGCTGAAGATTTGAAAAATGTTTTCAAACAGATACGTCGCGGCAATCGCCGCACCTATCATCAGTACACCACTGACAGCAGATGACAAATCACCGCCCGCGCCGAGCGGCATGAGAAAATCATCAATTAACGCGCCCTCCAGCACAGGCTGAGCCGCCGACATGAGATTGGCCAGTGTCACAAACAGACTGGAAAGCAGCAGAAGCGGAAAAAAAGGCTTCATCAGCGCAAAGGTGCGTTTCCAAATATATCCTTTATCCACGCAAAACATACAAACGTCGATTCCTTTGGGATAGCGGCGTCCGCAATGAGGGCATCTTCTAAATCCATCCTCCCTCATTTCACTTTCTTCACCCGTTTTGATATAGTGATTAACCACTTTGCAGAACTCGCCTATCTCCTCCACAACGCTCATAGAAAAGCGGCAAATCCTTATGTTTTCAGACCCATCGTAATTTTTGTTTTCCCAGTCCGCAAACGGAGACAGCTCTAAACATCCGCAGCCGATGTCCGTCACCTGAACAACCGAACCTATACCGTCAAGTGAACGACGAAATACTTCCCGTCCGTTCTCTACTGCGGTTATTGTGTTATTCTCATATTTAAGCACGCCTTTGCAAAGGTGCGCCTCTTTATCCAAATCATATAAAACTTCCGTCATAAAACTCCCCCCTGTCAGGGTTTTAAATCAATACAGATACGGTTCTATCTGCCGTCTGCTTTTGCTTTTTACACGGTTCAGATCCGGGATCACAAAACGGTTGCCGTCAGCATCCGAAACCAAAACTGCGCCTGAATCGAGCTGTTTTATATTTCGGCTTATATCTTTTACCGCAAAAGTTTTCTTATATCCGTCAATGGAAACATCAAAATAAAAAAATCCCATTTTCTCTTTTACAGATAGTATCTCGCTTATTTCAGGGCAGTAGTATCTGTCTGCAAGATCGTTTTCTATTATCTCTTTTTCTTCCCTTGAAAACTCTCTTATATCCCTGATTATTCCTATCTCTTTTTTATCCATATCGGTGACGCTGATATATTCAAACGGTCTGCCGAGCGGCAGTGTCCTGAGAAGACGCACACGTTTATAGTCAGTATCATCTATCTTAAGTGCCGTAAATCCGTTTGGATTGACATAAAATCTGCATGAATCCGGTTCAAGAAATTTTATGGAAAGTGTTTTGTTCTCCGAATTAATATCTTTACTCATGTTTCCCACTCCTTAATCTATAATACCCACAGCTTTGAGTGCCTCAGACTGTATCTTATAAAGCTTATAAAACTCTCCTTTTTGACGCAGAAGCTGGGCATATGTTCCATACTCCACAACACTGCCCTCATCAATAACGGCAAGCATATCGGCATCACGCAATGTGGAAAGTCTGTGCGCTATCGCAATGGTTGTTCTGCCATGCATAAGCTCGGTGAGTGAATACTGAATATTACGCTCCGTTTCGGTGTCCATAGCAGCGGTAGCTTCATCAAGAATAAGTATTTTGGGATTTTGTATAATGGTTCTTGCAATCGATATTCTCTGCCGTTCACCGCCTGAAAGATTCTGCCCACCGGCACCTACTCTCGTCTCATACGCATCCGGCAGCTTCATAATAAAGTCGTGCGCGGAAGCAGCCTTAGCCGCGGCAATAACCTCATCCATAGAGGCATTTGGTCTTGCATATCTTATATTATCAGCTATTGTGCCTATAAATAAATATATGTCCTGTGAGACAAGACCGACGTTCGCTCTGATTTTTGAAAGAGGCAGGTCTCTGACATCTACTCCGTCTATCCGTACACAGCCCTGTTTTGGATCATAAAGGCGTGCAATAAGATTTGCTATTGTTGTTTTTCCCGCACCTGTCTTACCGACTATTCCAAGCATTTCTCCCGCATTAACCTTGAGGTCAAGCTTTTTGATAACCGGGTGCGCGGGTTCATATTCAAACTCAAGCTCAGACAGCTCAACATCTCCTCTTACATCGCCGATATCAACGGTTTCTTCCTTTTCAACAACCTCAGGCTGTGCATCAACTATTTCAAACACTCTCTGCGCAGAATCAACACATCGAGCCCACCAGTTTGAAACCCATGACAAGAAATCAACAGGTCCCACCAGCATAGTGAGATAAACGGTGAAGCTGAGCAGAGTGCCAACGCTCAGTTCTCCATTTGCAACCATGAGACCGCCGACGGTTAGTATAAAAGTTGCGAGCAGAGAAAGCAATATTGTCAGAATAGGAAAAAGCGTCGCCTCGGAATTTGCGAGCTTCAAATCGGCATCGAAAAGATTTTTATTTACCTTTTCAAATCTTTCGAGTTCCTCGTCCTCTTTTGAGAATGCTTTGATAATTCGCTGACCATTAATATTATCACTGACCATAGAGGTAAGCTTTGCGTTTCGCGACCAGCTTCTGTGATGCAGCACCCTGAAAAACTTTGAACCTATTGCCAGCAGAACGAGGAATACAGGCACAGCCGCCCCCATCATCAGAGTGAGCTTCCATGACATTGTGAACATGATTGCGATTACTCCCAAAAGCGTTATAACATTGGTAATAACGTAAGGCATACCATCTACAAAAAACCAATAAATGTTGTTGGAATCCCTTGTGACACGCTCCATAAGTGAGCCTGTTTGCTTGGAGGAATAGAAACCTACAGACAGTTTCTGCATAACTGAAAAAATTTTGAGCTTTATGTCATAAATTACCCTCGGCATAATGCTGCCCATCATATACTGAAAAGCCATCGACATGAGCAGACTGACCACCTTTACCCCGACTATCGTCAGGACAAGATAAGTCAAGGAAGCCATGAGAATAGATGAGTCGGTTGTTCCCACTTTGCTGAGTATATTGTCAAAAAGAGTTCTTGTGCTTATCTGCGGAACAACCATGCTGACCCCGCTGTTTATCAGAATGGCAAGAATTATAAGGGCAACTTGAGACTTATATCCGCCAAAAAACTGAAAAAGCCGCTTTATTGTCGAGGATTTACCAACACATTTCGGGCAGACATTCCTGTTGGGTGGATAAGGCATGCCGCATTTTGGACAGACCGTTTCATGTTGTTCGCCGTGTTCTTCCTTTGGCAACGGTTTACCTGTTTTAATGCTATTAAAAATTCTGCAAAGCTTATCAAATTCGGAAAGAAAATTTATACTGAACTTGATAATCCCCACGTCATCTCCGTTTTCAACCGCAAGCAGTCTTCCGGTTGAAACATATTGCTCAGTTTTAAGCTCTTCTATATCAGTCAACGGATAACTTCTTATTTCATTTATCGCATATTTGGTTTCAAGCTTTTTATTTCCGCGCTTTTTGACAATTTCTTCGCTGCCCAAAGCTACATACAAGCCCTTATCATCAACTGCTGTCCACACAGTGCAGTAACAGCCGTCGGAGTCCATATCACTTTTCACGAAAAATTTAAAATCCTGTGTGTTGAGTCCGTTTCCCTCAAGAATGCGCACAACTGCATCAGGGAGATGTCGATTCCTCTCCTGTCTGACGCGCTCCGGTTTTATGCCCAACATTCTTTTTATTTTTCCTATAGCTCTTTTAAAAAAATCGAACATTGCTTTCTCCTCATATGTTGAAAACACTTTAATATTTCATCTTTTTACATAAAAAAAGCGGACAGCCACCAAATGACCGTCCGCAAATACATCAGCTTTCACGCAGAATTTCTCTGCAAAAGTCCTGCCTCGGAGGCTATTATAGTGATTTTTCCAACGAAATAAATATTTTCAAGATTGCTGTTTAACAATTTTATCACTATATTCACCTCACTTTCTATCAATATTTTTTTAAGAATAACATTTAAATCAAAACATGTCAATAAAAAATGCCAAAAAATTCATTAGTTTTTAAGCATTATTCTATTTTTCCTAAAATCATAGGTAATTCTTTGGGCTTTTCAGAGGATATCCGAACCGCATTCAAATATCTTCTTTGTGCATCGTTGAGGGAGCTTTCGTCATCGGTATACAGAGTAGCAATAACCTCTCCTGCCTTTGTGTAATCTCCGGTTTTCTTTTCTATCCTGATTCCCGCTGCATGGTTTACCGCATCCTCTTTTCTGGCCCTGCCAGCTCCGAGGACAACCGCAGCAGTCCCTATGGCCTCGGAATCCATAGAAAAGATATAACCGTCCTTAGGCGCCAGTATATCTCTGCTGTATTTTGCCGAGGGAAATTCAGACGGATTGTCAACATATGAGACATCTCCTCCCTGCTCAGCAACCATCATTCTGAGCCGTTCAAATGCAGTGCCGCCTGCAACTGCTTCATCAGCCATTTTTCCGCATTCTTCCTCATCGCCGCAACCTGCAAGCATCAGCATATTCGCCGCCAATGCGCGGCAGACAACATACAGATCGCTGTCTGTTTTGCCCTTCAAAACCTCTATTGCTTCCTGCACCTCCAGTGAATTTCCGATCATTTTTCCGAGTGGCGCATCCATATTGGTGATAAGTGCAGAAGTTTTTGTCCCCGCTTCATTGCCGATATCTACCATTGTTTTTGCAAGGAGCCTTGCTTCCTTTTCCGTCTTCATAAATGACCCGCTTCCGGTTTTCACATCAAGCAATATACAATCTGCTCCATCTGCGAGCTTTTTGCTCATTATGCTTGAAGCGATAAGCGGTATACTCTCAACGGTGGCTGTAACATCCCGCAATGCATAAAGCTTTTTGTCCGCTGGGCATAGGTTGCCGGATTGCCCTGTTACGCTCAGGCCGCATTTATTAACGATATCAATTAGCTGTCGAGGGGAAATATTCGTCCTGAATCCAGGTATAGATTCAAGCTTGTCGACGGTTCCTCCCGTATGTCCCAATCCTCTTCCGGACATTTTTGCCACCTTAATTCCGCAGGCAGCAACAATCGGAGCCACAATTAAAGTGGTTTTGTCGCCTACTCCTCCGGTGGAATGCTTATCAGCCTTGAACCCGGAAATCCCGCTGAGATCCGCCTTGTCTCCGGAATCGCGCATGGCAAGAGTCATTGCGACCGTCTCGGCTTTTGTCATGCCGGAAAAATATATTGCCATCATCAAGGCGCTGAGCTGATAGTCGGGTATTTCACCTGTTGTGCATCCGTTTATTACTGAACAAATTTCTTCCTTGCTAAGTTCCTGTCCGTCGCGCTTTTTCTTTATAAGTTCCGGCATAAGCATAAAAAACACACCTTTCAATTAACCGCAAGCTCTATAAGTACATATTGAGTACCGAAAAACGCCATAAAATCACTTGATGACTGCATGGAAAAATCCGAGGCATCACTGTCAGACAGTAGGGATGTTCTTATACCATCCGTATCAGACGACAGTTTTTGCATTATTTCTTTATAATTGCTTTCCTCAAAGTTTTTCCATCTTGAATTGGCAGTTTCCAAACCTATGCCCTGCCGGTCTGCTCCTAAAATCAGCGATTCTCCGCCGGGAAACTCTCCGGCATAGAATTTTTCTATAATTGTGTATACGGCACTGGAGAAGCACTTTTCCGCCGAGGATATAACTGTTTCTGAAAAGCCAGACATATCGGTTTCGGAACCTACAACCCATCTGTTTTCCGCCGACTCTGCGGCAGCGATTACAGAAGCGCAGACACTTCCTGTACACGCAAATATAACCTGAGTTCCCATTTCATACCAAAGCTCTGCGCGTGCCTGCAGCTCTGGTGAAGCATCAAAACTGCCGGCATAATTATATTTTAATGTCACAGATGAAGGCGGCATATCAAGCTCACACGCTGCATATTCCGCGCCCTGTATATATCCGAAACCGTAGCGAATTACCGCAGGCTCCGCTTCCCCTCCCTGAAAACCGATGGACGTAAATCCTTCCTTCACTGCGGCATATCCCGCAAGAAATCCCGCTTCAAGCTCTGAAAAGTTGACCACGCAGGTGTTGGCAGAAGGCTTCAAATCTCCTTCCATGATAACAAAACTCACTTCATTGTATTGCTGCTGGGCATGTTCGACAGCCTTCTCAAAAACTGAGCCACAGCAAATAACTATTTTTGCACCGTTTGAAACAGCCCTGTCAATAGATTTCAAAAATTCATCAGTCTGCTTTTTTGCGGGGCGATAGTACCTACACGAGACACTATTCTGCTCTGAATATCCCCTTATGCCCTCCCACAAGGCCTGATTATATGACCGATCATCTATGTCTCCGATATCTGTTATGAGCGCTACCTCATATGATTCATTTATCCCGCTCCCGCAAGCCGCGAGACAAAAGATAAGTACAAGCGCCATAAACATCGAAAGAACTCTGCCTTTCATTTGAGCAAATCACCTCTCATGCCGCACTCCCCAACATTTTCAGTTCCGAACCCGAGGGGAAGAAAATCCTTCAGTTTCATACACTCAATATCCTGTTTACCCATATAAACAACTTCAAATTCGTCCGGATTGCAGAACTCAGCCATAACCTGCCTGCACACGCCACACGGCGTACAAAACCCACACTGCGACTTGCCGCCTGCTACAGCTATCGCTTTAAAATTTCTTTTTCCCTCCGACAGAGCCTTAAAAAACGCAACCCGCTCGGCACATACCGTGGGAGAAAATGCTGCGTTTTCAATGTTGCAACCTGTATATATTTCACCGTCTGAACACAACAATGCCGCACCCACGGAATATCCGGAATAAGGAGAATATGAAAATCCACGGGCTTTTCGGGCAAGTTCATAAAGCGATATAGCGTTAACACTGTCCATTTTTCATTATCCTTCCCTTAAAGCTCGTTCCGCATAATGCTGAACCGATACCGAATATATCCAGCACAGTTGCCGAAATATCTGAAAATGTATCAAGTGTGCCGAGATTCGCACCGCTTTTTACGCATTTGCCAAAGACAAGAACCGGAACATATTCTCTTGAATGATCTGTGCTAGGTGTTGACGGGTCACATCCGTGGTCGGCTGTTATTATAAGAATATCATCATCCTTGATTCCACTTATAAAATCTCCAAGAAATCCGTCAAACTCAGTCAGCGCCGAAGCATATCCGTCAACATCGTTCCTGTGCCCGTAGACCATATCAAAGTCGACAAGATTAACAAAGCACAGACCGTTGAAATCCTCCTTCTGAATATCAAGAGTTTTTCTCATTCCGTCTGCATTGTCTTTGTTTATGCCGCGATGATCAGTTATACCGTGTGAAGCGAAGATGTCGTTTATTTTTCCAACAGATATGACATCAAAGCCTCGACTTTTAAGCAGTGAGAGCATAGTCTCTCCCGGAGGCTCAAGGGAGAAGTCATGTCTTCTCGATGTCCTTTTAAAGTTCGGGTACTCACCCTCGAATGGTCTGGCTATAACTCTGCCCACGGCATAATCGCCAGTGAGAATCTCTCTCGCCGCCTTGCAGTAGCGGTAAAGCTCTTCAATCGGAACAATCCTCTCGTGAGCCGCAATCTGAAGGACGCTATCCGCAGACGTGTATACTATAAGATCCCCGCTCTCCATATGCTGAACGCCGTAGTCCTCGATAACCTTGGTTCCGGAATACGGTTTGTTGCAGAGTATTCCCCTGCCTGTGACACGTTTAAGCTCCTCAATAACATGCGGCGGAAAACCGTTTGGAAATGTGGGCATTGGCTTTTCTGATATAATACCTGCTATTTCCCAATGTCCCGTTGTTGTGTCCTTGCCCTTTGATTTTTCAGCAGCCCGTGCAAATGAGGCTTTGGGAGAAGGGACTTTTTGACCCACTGACACGCCATCTATATTGAACAAACCGAGTGAACGCAGATTCGGAACTTTTAATTTCTTCGATTCTGAAACTGCTTCAAGGGTATTGCTCCCCTCATCCCCATATTGAGAAGCGTCCGGCATTTCACCTATGCCAAAGCTGTCAAGAACAATAAGAAATATCCGTTTTATATCCATACAAACTCCTTTATGCTGTTTCAAGAGCTATCTCTATCATCTCCGTAAAGCTTCGTTCGCGCTCCTCTGGAGAACACTCCTGCGGCACACTGCTCATGGGAAGATCGGATATTGTACATATACACAGAGCATTTTTGCCGGCTCTGGCGGCGTTCATATAAAGTGCGGCAGACTCCATTTCAACAGCAAGCACTCCCATCTTCTGCCACAGCTCGAAGCTCGGGATATCCTCATAAAAAGTATCCGAGGAGAGAAGGTTCCCGACAAACGGTTCTGAACCCTTTTCTCTCGCCGCCCTGACAGCGCATTCAAGCAGAGTAAAGGAGGCTATCGGCGCAAAGGTTCCCGGCAAGCCATATTGATTGGCGAAATTAGAGTTGGTGCAAGCGCCCGCCCCTATAACCACATCACGGATTTTAAGCTTCGGAGATATAGCACCTGCGGAGCCGACTCTGATTATATTGTCCACATCATAGAAATTGAACAGTTCATACGAATAAATTCCTATTGAGGGCATACCCATTCCCGATGCCATGACGGAAACACGCTTTCCGTTATAAAAGCCGGTATATCCTTGGATTCCCCTGACATTGTTGACAAGAACAGCATCGGTCAAGAATTTTTCGGCAATAAATTTAGCTCGGAGCGGATCTCCGGGCATCAATACTGTTTTTGCAAAATCATCTTTTTTTGCCGTGTTATGTGCAGTCGGTACAACCATAGCAAAACCCTCCTGTTATATAAATTCATGTTTATCTTATAAAATTTTCGGCAGTTAATACATAACTTTCTCTATTTTAATAATATCCTCGCTTCAAAACTTTGTCAACCAATATAACGAAAAGAAACGGGCAAAGAATTTTGCCCGTTTGAAAGAAGATATTCTCAGTTTGTTTTTGAGCTTATAATCCCGTAGTAGGGTTCTGCGAAACGCCACCTGTATTTTTGCCATAAGAACTTCAAAATCAGACTGCTCGGCAATAAAGTCATCTCCTCCGACGCTGATTGACATAACGATCATATTGCCCGAAGCAAATGACAAAAACATGATTTCACATCATTCTCTCAATTAATCAGTCAATAAATTTCAGGAAACTGCTCCTTTACTATTCTTATAACAGAGCTTGTGCCTAATCTGCTGCAACCGAGTTTGATAAAGTGTTCAGCATCATCAAGACTCTTTATTCCTCCTGCCGCTTTCATTTTCACATGTTCTCCTATATTTCTCGAAAAGAGCTCTATATCATCAAAGGTAGCTCCGGCAGTTGAAAATCCCGTGGATGTCTTTATATAATCGGCACCGGTATCGGTAACTATACGGCACATCTCTGTCTTTTCATCGTCGCTGAGAAGGCATGTCTCGATTATAACTTTGAGCACCATGCCCTCACACGCTTTTCTGACGCTTGCAATCTCGTTGCGTACATATTCCGTATTGCCCGCCTTCAGCTCTCCGATGTTTATAACCATATCAATCTCATCGGCTCCGTTTTTAACGGCATCAGCCGTCTCAAAAACCTTTGATTCGGTTGTGCTGTATCCGTTCGGAAAGCCGATTACGGTGCAGATTTTAACATCTTCTCCAACATATTCCTTTGCTCTTTTTACAAATGCGGGAGGTATACATGCACTTGCAGTCTTGAAATGTTTCGCATCGTCAAGTACCGTTTTTATGTCCTCCCAACCTGCAGTTACTGACAGAAGAGTGTGATCAACCTTGCTGAGAATTTCCCGTATATCCATTTTCACCGACGTGCGATACGCATACTAACCCAAAATGCCGTAAGCATCATGTGTGCCCCGTATCGCTCCTTTCTTAAAATTTCGCTTAACTTGTATAAATTAATTATATTATAAAACAACGTATCGAATAGTGTATAGCAGAAATATACAGTATCATTTTATTTTTCTGCGTATCATTCTTCATACAACGAAGAATGCACCGACAAAGTTCATTGGAGTTTTTGTCGGTGCCATGTTTTTATTTAAGGGTGGCATTTTTGTCAAAGGACGGATTGAATGCATAATAGTTTTTGGAATTAAGTTTATCGGTAGCAATCCTTAACCCTTCGCCGAATC
>SAMEA3663263__coassemble_200_pt1 | contig 17887 bp, 12 predicted proteins | sample SAMEA3663263__metabat2_low_PE_013 | metagenome-assembled genome bin SAMEA3663263 (sample SAMEA3663263) | pig gut metagenome | biome: pig gut; feature: pig-associated habitat; material: faeces | place: China | collected 2013 | reverse complement strand
GAAACCCTCCGCAAAGCTCGGCGTTATCGCCGCGTTCAGCGCCGCGATTGTCGGAATCGTGCTCGGAGCCATCGCCGCCATAAAGCACAACTCCGTACTCGACCGCATAATAATGGTCATCACCACCGCGTTTGTCGCCATGCCGTCGTTTATAGTCGGCTCGCTGCTGCTCATTATTTTCTGCGTCAAATTCTCCGTGCTGCCGGCAAACGGAACCACGGACGCGGGGTTGATACTGCCGATAATCACTCTCGCTCTTTATCCCATGTCATATATAACAAGGCTGACGCGCTCCTCGATGCTCGACGTCCTCGGTCAGGACTATATCCGCACAGCAAGAGCAAAGGGAGTTTCCGGCTCGAAGGTTATTTTCGGTCATGCGCTCAAAAACTCTCTGATTCCCGTCATCACCTATTTCGGTCCAATGCTCGCGTTTATCGTCAGCGGCTCGATGGTTGTTGAACAGATTTTCGCCGTGCCCGGAATCGGCAGACAGTTTATACAGAGCATAATAAACCGCGATTACACGATGATAATGGGTACCACGATTTTCCTTGCGGCAATGATTGTCATAATGAATCTTGTCAGCGACATCATGTACAAAATCGTCGATCCCAGAATCGATTTTGAATAAGGAGGTGCCACGATGAACAACAAGCCTTTCAGCATGCATGTAAATCTGGATGATTTTATCCCCGCATCACCTGAGGACAAGGAATATCTCACAAAGATGCGTCCCTCTTCCACCTTCTTCAAAGACGGCGTAAAACGCCTTTTGAAAAACAAGGTCGCAACCATAAGCGCCATTTTTGTTATCATAATAACTATCGGTTCGATTGTTATTCCGTTCTTCTGGCCCTACGGATATGAGGAGATGCTCGGCGTCAGCCAGGGCGGCTCCGTTGACAACAGCTACAACAACCTCAAGCCCTTTGAGTACGGCTCCTCGGAGCAGGCAAGAATGGATGCCGGTGAAAAGATATTCCCGCACATATTCGGCACAGACAACCACGGGCGCGACTATTTTATCCGCGTGGTCTACGGAACGAGAATCTCACTTGCCGTCGGATTTTTCGCGAGCATTATCGTTCTTCTGCTCGGCGTAACTATCGGCTCCATTGCCGGATATTGCGGGGGCAAGGTCGATCTTATCATAATGCGTATAGTCGATGTCATATACTCACTGCCGGATATGCTTGTCATTATTCTGCTGTCGGTGGTTTTCAAAGAGACTATCAACCTTGACGGCACAGTATTGCAGGATATAGGCGGAAACATCATAAGCATGCTCATCGTCTTCGGTCTGCTCTACTGGGTCAGCATGTCGCGCCTTATCAGAGGTCAGATACTCTCGCTCAGAGAACAGGAATATGTTCTTTCCGCACAGGCGAACGGAGCAAAGGGAAGCTGGATAATCAGAAAGCACCTCATCCCCAACTGCATAAGCGTGGTCATCATTTCCACCTGCCTGCAGATTCCCAACGCTATTTTTACGGAGAGCTTTCTCTCATTCATGGGTCTCGGCGTCAACGCTCCGATGCCCTCGCTCGGCTCACTGGCCTCGGACGCTCTCAACGGCATTTACTCCTACCCCTACCGTCTCGTTATTCCCGCCGTTGTCATATGTCTGATAGTGCTCTCGCTGAACCTTTTCGGCGACGGTCTTCGCGATGCCTTTGACCCGAAATTACAGCACTGATAAGGAGGTTTTTTCATGGCGTTGTTAGAAGTTAAAGATTTGCACACCTCCTTTTTTACCGATGCCGGCGAAGTCAAGGCGGTAAACGGTGTGTCCTTCAACCTTGAAAGAGGCAAGGTCCTCGGCATAGTCGGAGAATCCGGCTCGGGAAAGTCCGTCACCGCATATTCGATAATGCAGATACTCTCCGACCCCGGCAAAATTGTCTCCGGCAGCATTAAACTTGACGGTCAGGAGCTGGTCGGCTCGGGCGAAAAGGTTATGAAAACCGTCCGAGGGAACAAGGTAAGCATCATTTTCCAGGATCCGATGACGTCTCTGAACCCGACATATACAATAGGGAAGCAGCTCATGGAGGCCATTCTGCTGCACACCGACAGAGATAAAAAGCAGGCCTATGACAGGGCTGTTGAAATGCTTCGGCTCGTCAATGTCAATGAGCCGGAAAAGCGCATGAAGCAGTATCCCTTTGAATTTTCGGGAGGCATGCGTCAGAGAGTTATGATTGCAATGGCTCTCGCCTGTGAGCCTGATATCCTTATCGCGGACGAGCCTACCACCGCTCTCGATGTTACCATTCAGGCTCAGATTCTTGAGCTCATGAAGTCACTTCAGCAGGAGCTTGGAATGGCTATCATACTTATCACCCACGACCTCGGCGTTGTGGCTCAGATGTGTGATGAGGTTATAGTCATGTATGCCGGTTCCATCTGCGAACAGGGCACCGCAGACGAAATTTTCTACAATCCCTGCCACGAATATACCAAGGGACTTTTGAAATCCATCCCCAGCGCTGAGACCGCGGGCAAACGTCTTGAGCCAATAACGGGCACACCCATCGATTTGCTCAACATGCCTAAGGGCTGCGCCTTTGCTCCGCGCTGCGGCTCGGCGATGAAAATCTGTTTGAAAGCCTGTCCCGAAAGAATGACCATCAACGAGGATCATCAGGCCACCTGCTGGATGAACGTAAAAAAAGGCGTTGAGGACGGTTCCATAGCTTTGGAAGGCGGTGAAAACAATGAGTGACAAGCTCAGCACAAACCAACCTTTGGTTGAGGTGAAAAATCTCAAGGAATATTTTGATATCAATGTCGGAATGTTCCGCACCAAGCCTCTCAAGGCTGTTGACGATGTTTCCTTCTCTATAAACAAGGGTGAAACTCTCGGTCTTGTCGGTGAGTCCGGCTGCGGAAAGACGACTGTCGGACGCACACTGCTCCACCTATACAAACCCACCGGCGGCGAGATATGGTTCAAGGGCAAGCAGATAAAGACCAGAAGCGACATAAAGGAGTTCCGCAAGAAGGCCACCATGGTTTTCCAAGACCCCTACTCCTCGCTCGATCCCAGAATGACGGTTGCCGACATCATCGGTGAGCCGCTTGATGTGCACAAGATGTATTCCTCCAAAAAGGAGCGCCGCGAGAGAATACTTGAGCTTATGGGTCATGTCGGACTCAACAGCGAACACGCCGCCCGCTACGCCCACGAATTTTCCGGCGGTCAGAGGCAGCGCATCGGAATTGCCCGCGCGCTTGCGGTCGACCCCGATTTCATCGTCTGCGATGAGCCGGTTTCGGCTCTCGATGTGTCGATTCAGGCGCAGGTCATCAACATGTTTGAGGATCTTCAGGCAAAGCTCGGACTCACATACCTCTTCATAGCACACGACCTTCTCGTTGTGCGCCACATCAGCAACCGTATAGCCGTTATGTATCTCGGAAAGATGGTTGAGCTTGCGGACGCACAGGAGATATATGAGCGCCCGCTGCACCCATATTCAAAATCGCTGCTCTCCGCTGTGCCGCTGCCGGATCCCAAAGCGGCGCGTGCGAACAAGCGCATCGTTCTTTCAGGTGATATCCCCAGTCCGCTCAACGCTCCGTCAGGCTGTCCGTTCCGCACAAGATGCGCCTATGCCACAGAGCGCTGCGCAGCAGAGGTTCCCGAATTCAGGGAGATGAGCAGCGGACATTTCGTAGCCTGCCACAGAACTGAGGAAATCAATGAATAATTTTGTCCATTGTACGGGAAAACCCGTATTCATGAGAATAACATTATAATAGGAAAGGATGTAACACAATGAAGAAAATCATCGCACTCGTACTTGCTCTCGGTATGGTATTCTCCCTTGCTGCATGCGGCGGCGATAAGGGCGACGCGAAAGCACTGTCTATTTGCCTTGCTTCTGAGCCAGATACCATCGACCCCGCTCTCAACAGTGCTGTCGACGGAGCAACACTCATCATTCATGCTTTTTCCGGTCTTGCCGGATATCGCCAGAATGACAAGGGCGATCTTGAGCTCTATGCAGACTGTGCAAAAGAGCTTGTCGAGCCTACTGTGGGCGAGGACGGAAAATGCACCTATGTCTATGAGCTTAAAGACGGGCTCAAATGGTCCGACGGCTCAGACCTCACCGCGCAGGATTTCGTATATGCGTGGAACCGTGCCGCTTCAGCCGCTCTCGGTGCTGACTACGGCTACATGTTCGAAGTTGTTGACGGCTATGACAAGATTTCCGCTTTGAAAGAAGTCAAGGACGCCAACGGCAACGTTGTCAAGGATGAGGAAGGCAATCCTAAGATGGAGCCTGAGTTCCCCGATGCAAAGCTCAACATCTCCGCTTCCGATGACGGCAAAACACTCACAGTTGTCACCACCGGTAAGATCCCCTACTGGAATGAGCTTCTTGCTTTCCCGACCTATATGCCGGTCAAGTCCGACGTCGTTAAGGATGAATCATGGGCAACAAAGCCTGATACCTACATCGGCAACGGTCCCTATGTTCTCTCTGAGTGGGAGCACAACAGCAAGATCGTCTACAAGAAGAACGAGAATTATCACAATGCTGACGCTGTCACCATGGATTCCATAGTATTCTATCTCTCTGACGATGCGAACAACATGCTTGCAAACTTCAAGAAGGGTGACTGGCTCTTCATAGACGATGTTCCTACCGCTGAAATTGCAAACCTCAAGAAGGATTATTCCGATGAGTTTGTCGTTGCAGGCCAGATAGGCACATACTATGTCAACTTCAACATCAACGAGAATCTTCTTCCCGCAGACAGCACTCTCAAGGGCAATGAGGCCGAGGCAGCTCAGGCTGAGATCCGCCGTGCTATCGGCTTGCTGTTTGACCGCAACTACATCGTAAACGACATTGCTCAGGGCGGTCAGCTTCCCGCATCGAGCTTCGTTGCCGCAGGCATGACAGAGCCTGACGGTTCCGAGTTCTATAAGAATTCCGGCAACAGCGACAAGTTCGACGGTTACTGGGATGTTTCCGCAGACGCTTACAAGAGCAACTGCGATGAGGCTATCGCAACCCTCAAGAAATATTACAAGTTTGACGAGGCAACCGGAAAGTTCACCAACTTCCCGACTCTTGAGTACCTCTACAACACCAACGAGGGACACAAGGCTATCGGCGAGTATCTCCAGAGTGCTCTCGCTCAGTACGGAATCAAGGTCAACATGGTTAACCAGGAGTGGAACACCTTCCTTAACACCCGTAAGGCAGGCGACTTCACCTTCGCAAGAAACGGCTGGCTTGCTGACTACAACGATCCCATCTGCTTCCTCGACATGTGGATTTCCGCTTCCGGCAACAACGATGCTCAGTTCGGCAGAGATAACCATAAGGACATTACTCTCTACTCCCTTGACCTGACGCCTTACGGCATCAACTACAAGGTTGAGAACACAACATGGGCAAAGACCTATGACGTGCTTATCTCTGAAATCAAGAAGTGCGACAACGCCGAGAATCGCTTCAAAATGATGCACCTCGCTGAGGATTTGCTTATGCAGACAGGAGTTATCTGCCCGCTGTACTTCTACACTGATCTTTATATGATCAACAGCAACGTCAAGGGCTTCTTCTCCTCGCCGCTCGGATACAAGTACTTCATGTACACAACCATTGAGGCTGACAAATAAGGCAAGCGTCTTATTGACACTTCAAAACTAAACAGAGCCGCCGCAGGAAACTGCGGCGGCTCATCCATTAACTCGTTGTTCGAAATCAAATGACAAAAGCCCCGCAGCGGTGCGGGGCTTCGCTATTTACTTTGAGTAGTGTTTATCTATTATTTTCTTGACCTCATCGGGGCTGTCGGTTATGAGACCGTCCACACCGATTTCGATCAGTCTGATAACATCCTTCTCCTCATTAACGGTCCAAGCGTTGACCTTCATACCCGCCTTGTGCGCGCGCTTTATCGAAAGCTTGTTGATAAAGTTCTTGTGGGGATGAATCGCGTCACACTTAATCCTTTTTGCAAGCCATATGGGTCTGATGCCCCAGCTTGAAAGAATCTGTGCATATATGGGATAGAGATAAGCGGTCTGACACGTTGGGTCAACCTTTTTTGCCTCAACGAGCATCTTATAATCAAAGCTTGATATAAGGAGTTTGTCAAAAACGCCGTGGCGTTTTGCGGCATCAATGGTTTTGCGCACTATATCCGCCCTGTCGCCTTTGCAGGGCTTTATCTCAATATTAATAATGCTGAGGCTTTCATCACTCTTCATGCACTCGAGATATTCATCAACCGTCGGCAGAGTCGTTCCCGCAAATTCACTGCTGAACTTTTTTCCGAAATCGAGCTTGCGGATATCCTCAAAGGTATAGTCCGCTATTTTGCCGACGCCGTCGGACATTTCATCGACTGTATCGTTATGGCATATTACAATATATCCGTCCTTGGTCGAGTGAACGTCTGTTTCGGTTCCGTCAACACCGATTTCAAGCGCCTTTTCAAATGCGGGCATTGTGTTCTGCGGAGCATAACGGTTTGCACCGCGATGTGCAATAATATTGACTTTTTTCAAAGCCTTCACCTTCCAAAAAGTTTTGGTATATTATACCATTATTTAATAAATTTTTCAACATAATTTTTCTTTTGGGCTTATTTTCACTGAACTTTCAGGCCTCAAATAAGCCGCACGCAAAATATAAGGTATTTTATTCCTTCAATTATTAACACTTCGTTATAAAATGCTTGTTTTGGGCCGATATTCTTGCAATATACTACTTTTTTTGTTATAATGTTGGAAACTTTTGTGCAAAACAATCAGTTTTGCGTCAGGTGGCAATACCGTCTAATACAAGTCGAGGAGAGTAGAAAGTGAAAAGCAATCTCAAACAAAAACTCAGCAACACCGTCAACACGGTACTGCTGCACTGGAAAACTCCACCGCTCGGGAAATATGTCTCTTACAAGGAGATACTTGCCTACGGCTTCGGTGGAATGGGTGTTCAATTCGTAATATTCTTTGCATCTCAAATCGCTCTTTCTGCCACGAGCTTTTTGGTCGGCAATACCATCGGCATTAAGCCCATGCACCTGCAATATATGGCTGTTGCCTCAACCATCATCGGTTTCGGCATAACCATCGCCCGTTCCTACATAATCGACAGTGCAAGATTCAAAATGGGTAAATTCCGCCCGTGGCTTGCCATCACGGGAATACCGACAGTCATTATATCAGTCGTTTTCGTCTGGCTGCCATATGAGACGATGTCCTATGTTCAGAAAGGGCTTGCGGTCTTCATCTGCTACAACCTTCTGCAGTGCTTCTATCCGTTTTTCACACAGGCATATACGGATCTTGCGAATGTTATTTCGCCCAACTCCCATGAGCGCACCGACATTGTTTCCGTTTCCTCCATTATATATTCAATGGCGCCGTCGCTCACAGGTCTGTTCGTGCCAATGCTCTCCACCCTCACAGGCGGTCTCAACAGCATCACTACCTATCGCATAATCCACCCGCTGGTTGCTATTGTCGGACTTATCATCTCCTATATTGCCGTTCTCGGCACAAAAGAGAGAATAATCGTCGCGGAAAGTCATGTCAATCAGTTCAAATTTTCCGACGCTTTCCGTGCGGTTGCAAAAAACAAATATTTCTGGATAACCTCACTTGCCGGCTGGCTCGGATTCCTTGAAGGCGCTGTCGGCGTTATCATCGGCTGGACATTCATCTATGCCTATCCCGACAGGATGGGACTTTACGGCGTTGCAACAACGCTTATCGGAAATGCCGCACTTTGGGCGATGCTCATTTGTCCGTTTGCCATCAGAAAAATAGGAAAGAGAAATCTTCTCATCTGGTGCAACGTTATAAACATTGTTCTTATAAGTCTGCTCTACCCGCTTTACAACAACCTGTATGCGCTGATAATCCTCTACTACCTCAACGGATTCATCAACTCGTTCTCCATCGTTTACAACCCCGGCATCAACGCCGATATGCGTGACTATCAGCAATATTTCACCGGCGAGAGAATAGACGGCATGTTCGGTGCTGTCGGCATCATAGGAAGCTTTGTCGGCATGTTTACCGGAATGGTGCTTCCCACCATATATCAGAGCCTCGGTCTTGAGGACAATTACGATGTTCTTGAGGTGGCCTCCTTCAGAGAAGATATGTTTGAGGTTCTCATTATCGCCGCAGTTATAGGCGCAGCTCTCAACTGTGTGCCCTACTTCTTCTATGATCTGACCGAAACCAAGCAAAGAGGTATAGTCAAGGTTTTGAAAATCAGAGCTCTTTTTGAGGACTACGGCAACGGAATTCTCAGAGACGAGGATTTGGTCGAGGCCATAGACATCATAGATGAAGCCAACCTTCTCTATAAAGAAAGAGAAAACATGACAACCAAGGACGACATAAAGGCCGCGCGCCGTCTGCCAAAGACCACCGCAGAGGAAAAAGCCTTCAGAAAGTCGGAGATAGCCCGTCTCAAGCTCGCATATAAGGAATTCAACGCTCAGACAAAAGTGGCTATGAAAGACAAGATTTCCAGGGCAAAAGCCATGCCAAAGGCAACAGACGCGGAGCAGGCCGCAAGAAAAGCTGCCATCAAGCTTGCCCGCAAGGATAACCGCGAACAGAAAAAGCTCAATGATGACATCTCGGTATGCGATTTCGTAATTGATGAGATGAACAAATACAGCACCGCACGCGTGCAGATGCAGGTTGAACGTTCAAAAGCCGTTGTCAGAGACGGAATAGAGGGTCTTTTCAGCTACGACCGCTCAGTGATGGCACAGGCAAAGGCGATGCCCAAGGATACATATGAACACCGCCTTCTCCGCAGCGATGCGATAACACATGCACGCGCATTAAAGAACAGCCGAAAGAATCTTCTGAAGTTCTATAAGAGCCCCGAAAATGTCGTTGAGCCGGACCCAGATGCTTTCAATGCGGCTGCCGCACTCCCCGATGACAATCTGATGAACCAGATAAACAAGAAAAGAACCATCAGAAGACTCATCAACGAAAAATCCAAATATACACGAAGCGTTAAGCCTCTGCTCGATGCCAACCGCATGCTGACAGAAAAAGAGAATTACGCCCATCTCGATGAAATCCGCCGCAACTACGATGAGGCGAAGATTAGGACAGATGCCGCTTACGAGGAGCGCAAGAAAGAAATCGAGAAACTTGAAGCTGAACGCAAGGTCGATATGGAACGCAGAAAGCAAGAGCGTTTAGAGAAAAAAAACAAGAAGTGAGGTTTGAATGATGATGAAAAAGATTAAAAAAGTATCAGCTCTTATTGCCCTCGCTCTTGTTATGTGTTTTCTTTTCACAGGATGTGAAGGCATAGGTTCAATAATTCTTTCTGCCCTTTCACTTGACGTTGAAACGGAAGACCCAGCAACCATCATGGTTGCCGACATCGCAGGAAAGACAGAAAAAAGCTCAGGCAATATCAGCGGCGACTACAAATACACCGTTTACACCGACAACACCGTCTGCATAACAGCTTATACGGGCAAGGGCAGCTGTTTGAGCCTGCCTGCCGAGATAGACGGCATGCCCGTTATAGGGCTTGAAAACAAAGCGCTCATGAAGAATGAGACTATTACGGAACTGATTTTCCCTGACAGTCTTGAGGTCATAGGTAATTATGCGGTCATGTACTGCGACAACCTTGAAAAGGTGACCTTTGGCAGGAACATTGCTCATATCGGCGTCAGCGCATTTGAGGGAACAAAGAAAGAGTCTCATGTCGGAGGCGGTAAGCTTTCAACCCTTGTTTTCAACGGAGCGCCCAAGGTCATTTCCGAAAAAGCTTTCTATTTCTGCGATGACCTTTCGGAAATAGTGCTCCCCGACGGGGTTGAGACCATCGGCGAATGGGCATTTGCAAAATGCTTCGGCGCAAAGCGCATCATTCTTCCCGACTCCGTTAAATCAATCGGAGACCACGCTTTTCTTAAATGCGACTCCGCAAAAGAGGCTGTTATTCCGGGAAGCTGCGAGTATATCGATGTCAGTACTTTCTATCAGTGCACATCGATTGAGAAACTGACTCTCGGAGAGGGCATAAAAGAGCTCCGCAAGGGTGCATTTGAGGAGTGTTCTTCTCTAAAAGAAGTTGTCCTGCCCGAAAGCCTTGTGACTCTCGGCAAATACGCATTCTATAACTGCACATCACTCAAAAAAGTGACCATCGGTTCCGCAACGGTAAACTTTGAGGGCGATATATTTGAAAATGCCGGCGAACTTACGGTTGTCGCTCCCGAGTCGAGCGCTGCCGCAGAATATGCTCAGAAGAACAACTTCAATATAATCTTCAGCGAATAAGCTCGGAGCTGCAGTTCATCCGCGCCGCGCCGGAATAACATTCGCACAGGTGAAAATTTGGCTGCAGCAAAATGGTATTAAAAATTGTTCTGCTGCAGTTTTTTTGTTGTCGCAGGAGTATTCTTGTGATATCATTCATTTATTAAACAGCAAACTAACCGGAGGGAAATTTATGGGCAGTATAATAGCCATAGGCGGAGGCAACTACCGCGATGATGAGATTTTTCCGATATTTGAGCGTATAGTAAGAATGTGCGGCAAGAAAAACCCGCAGGTTCTCTTCCTGCCTACGGCAGGATTTGACGACATTGAGGGTGACGAGCCTATTGCCGATGCGTTTGGGCGTCTCGGATGCCGCTTTGACATTCTGTATCTTACGGACAAGACTCTCAGCCGTGAACAAATTGAGAGTTCCATACTCGGCGCAGACATTATCTATGCCGGCGGCGGAAACCTGAAATTTATGATGGACACCTTTCACGCAACAGGTGCGGACGATGCCCTGCGCAAAGCGTATGACAGAGGAATTATTTTGTCGGGCTTCAGTTCCGGCGCCATGTGCTGGTTTGATTCGGGATATGACGACTGCGGGGAAAACCATGAGTTCATGTTCGTGAAATGTCTCGGTATACTCCCCTTTTGCTACTGTCCCCACTTCATAAGCGAGAGCTGGAGAAGCTTTGAGAAAGCCGTGACCGAGTGCGGCATCTCGGGAATCGGTGTTGAGGACGGAGCCGCGCTTATCTTTGAAAACGGCAGATATGAAACTGTCTGCGGCAACGACGGCGGAGAAGTTTTTTTCTTTGACAAAAACAACGATTTTTACAAACTGAACATTACGGGACAGGCAGACACTTTTCTCCGCTGATATAAAATTTATATATTTTGTCTTTTTCTACATGAAATGTTCTTGCATCGGCTTACTCTTTTTGCTAAAATAAAGCAGTAAAGCAAAACAGAAAGAAAGTGAAAAAAATGAAGAAATATTCTCACGTTTTTATTCTCGGCGTGGACGGCGCGGGTACGTTTTTTGACAAAGCCGACACACCTTTCACCGACAGCTACATGGCGGACGGTGCGAAAACCTCTGAGATGCTCACTGAAATTCCCACTATAAGCGCCCAGTGCTGGGGTTCGCTCCTGCTCGGAGTTGAATGTGAGCGGCACGGGCTTGACAACACCTACATATCCGAAAACGAATATCCTATCGACGCGCAGACGCCGTCGGTTTTCCGTGTTGTCCGTGAGGCCATGCCTGAAGCGGAGCTCGCCTCCTTCTCCTGCTGGGGACCGATAAACTTCGGAATAATCGAGCATAATCTCGGCGTTACCTTCGGGACGGGCGATGATGACAGCATAGCCGAACAAATAGCCGAATATCTTTCACGCAAGACCCCGACGCTGCTGTTTGCCCAGTTTGATTCCGTTGACGGTGCCGGGCATTCCCACGGCTACGGCACGCCTGAGCATCTCAACAGAATAACCTATGTTGACTCCCTACTTGGCAAGGTATACGGTGCGATAGAACGTGCAGGAATTAAAGACGATTCTCTCGTTATGGTTGTGGCCGACCACGGCGGCACACCCAGAGGCTCCCACGGCGGTGAGAGCGACGCGGAAAAATATGTCAGCTTTTTCTGCAACGGGGACAAGATTCCCGAATGCTGTCTCGGAAAAATGAAGATTAGGGATATACCGTCCATTGTTACTTATGCGCTGGGTATTGAGCCGAGCGCCGAATGGGACTCCGAAATACCCGCCGCGTTAAAATAAAACCAACGAAAAGGAGAAGAAGCATATGAAGAAAACCGTGCTGAAAAGAATTGCCTGTGCAGTGCTCAGCGCAATACTGATTCTCACACCGGTTGTCAGCGGATATGCCGCAGGGATGGAGGCAAAAATCCCCATCGTGCACGTCCGCGGAGTCGGTGAAGAGATTTACAAAAATCCCGGCACTGACAAACAGGAGGCCGTCTTTCCTCCGTCCACACAGGCTATATTAAAGCTTGTCGGTCAGATTTCCCTGCCGCTCGGCAAGCTTGCCGCAACAAGAGACTGGGATGCGTTTGCCTACTCTCTTGCCGATGCCATCAACGTCTTTTTCGCTGACTTTGCCTGCAATCCGGACGGCACATCAAAGGAAAATGTCGGCATTGACTGGAGCTATCCGGAGATAAAGGAGCACTACACCAAGGGAGACACTTATACTTTCTCCTACGACTGGAGACTTGATCCCTACGAAATCGCGGCTCAGCTCAACGACTTTATAGACTATGTTATTGAGGGTACCGGCTGCAAAAAGGTTTCAATAAACGCTCACAGTATGGGCGGCATTATAACAGCGACGTATATCTCGGTTTACGGCTGCGATAAGCTCTATTCAGTTGTTATGGACTCCACGGCTGTGCTCGGCGGTTCCGTTGCCGGCGAGCCTTTCGCCGGAAAGGTGGATATAAACGATGTCGCACTGACCAGAACCATAAACCAGGTTCTGCCCGCAAACGAGGTCGGCGAATTCATTGAATCCATACTTAATCTTCTGCTCAAGGCCGGTGTCATCGGAGGGATAACCGGTGCAGCGAACTATATTGTCGACAAAGTCATAGATATACTCTATGAGGAGTCGCTCGGGCAAATTTTCGCCACGTGTCCCGGTGTATGGTCTCTCATCACCGCCTCTGAGTATGACGCGGCAAAGGAGCTGTTGCTCAAGGACACGGAGCTGTACGGTGAGCTTATAGAAAAGATTGACAGATATCACAACAATGTCCGCCTGAAAGCCGCCGACATTCTCCGGAGCGTGCTCGACAGCGGCACAATCCTTGTCATTATTTCAAAGTACAATCTTCAGGTTCCTCCGGTAATTGAAAGCTGGAATATTTCAACCGACGGCGTGCTCGATTCGGCTTCAACAAGCTTCGGCGCGACTTTCGCTCCTCTCGGAGAGACTCTCGGCTGGCGGTATAAACAGGCGGTAAAGGACGGTCACTGCCATGTTTCACCCGATCTCAAGGTTGATGCTTCTACCTGTCTCTTCCCAGAGTACACCTGGTTTATCAAGAACCTCCAACATTCAGAGACTCCGGATGACCTCACCGAGATGTCCGTGACGCTTGCATATGCAAAGACTCAGCCCGATGTCAGAACCTATAAGGAATATCCGCAGTTCCTCACATACGAGCGTGACACAGAGATGATAAGACCCACTCTCCTGCCCGACATCGCCCTGGGTGACAGTTGGTTTGTTGTCACCGCAGATGTTGCCGTGTCAACGGTGAAGCTCGCGGCGTATATCTATTCAATGATAAACAGCGCGGCGTAAAGCCTACAGACTGCTTGAAATCGCAATGCCGAAAGATAGATAAGCATTGCTTGATATTAATAATAATTTCTGACATAAACCTACCCTCACACAACAAGGTGTGAGGGTCGGTCTTTTTAAACTGAACGGTCAAAAAACTTTTGATTTTTGCAACTGTCGCATGGCGGCTGTCGGAGCTTGAACCGTTTTTGTTCTAACGCAGGCAAGCAGGTGCTTTGCACCGCCCAAATTCAGTGGAGATTGTGCTCCCATTGAATTTTGGGATGTCCCCCACGGAGAGGACATCTTGCCGGAGTTATATCAGTGATATTCAGGCAGCCATGAGCCGTGAGTTTCGATGAGGTCATCGCACATTCTGATGATATCATCGATCGAAAGCTCAGAGGAGGCGTGCGGGTCAAGCATCACCGCCTGATAGATATGTTCTTTTTTCTTTGTGACAGCAGCTTCAATAGTCAGAAGCTGGACATTTATATTGGTCATATTCATGGCGGCAAGCTGAATCGGAAGCGGCGGCTGCACACAGGGCTGCACGCCATACTTATTGACAAGGCAGGCGACTTCGACACAGGCCTCGGCGGGCAGATTGGGAATAAGCCCCGTATTGAGCACGTTTCCGCCTATCTTATAAGGAACATCCGTCACCATAGCCTCCATGATATAAGAAGCATATTCCTTTGTGCGATTATGCGTCACATCGTTATTTATATACTTCTCACGGCTGCTCTTCCAATCCTCTATCTGCTTGACACAGCGACGGGGATATTCATCAAGCGGAATATTATATCTCTCAATAAGCTCCGGATATTTGCTCTTGATGAACAAGTTGTTATATTCGGCGTTGTGTTCGCTCGACTCCGTGCAGTAATATCCAAGCCGACGGATATACTCATAACGGACGAGATCGTTTTTATCCGTATCCCCGCTCTCAAGCACCTGAGCAGCTCTTTTCCTGATTTCGGGATAGAGATCGGTGCCGTCCGCATCATATATCTCAAGCAGCCAACCCATATGGTTGATTCCCGCTATGCGCTCCTTTATCGGCTCGTGATACTCGATTTCCAGCGCCCTGAGCAGTCCCCTTGAACAACCCTGCACGCTGTGGCACAGCCCGACGGTCTTGATGCCCGTGTATCTCTGCATATAGCCCGAAAGCATCGCCATGGGGTTTGTGTAATTCAGGAACCACGCATCGGGGCAGACCTCCTGCATATCACGGGCAAAATCCTCAAGCACGGGAATTGTGCGCAGCGCTCTGAATATTCCGCCGACACCCATTGTATCGGCTATCGTCTGGCGCAGTCCGTACTTTTTGGGCACCTCGAAATCGATAATTGTGCAGGGGTCATAAAGTCCCACCTGGATGGCGTTGACTACGAAGTCAGCCCCTTTGAGCGCCTGCTTGCGGTTTTCAACTCCGAGATACTTTCCCACCGCCGCTCTCGATTCATTGATGTTCCTGTTCATCGAATCAACCATGACATAGGACTCCTCAAGTCTCTGAGCGTCAATGTCATACAGCGCTATCTCACATTCCCGAAGCGATGGCGTGCACATCACATCACCCAGAACGTTCTTGGCAAAAACAGTGCTGCCGGCTCCCATAAAAGTAATTTTCATCTGTTCAGCTCCTTATTTTATAAATTCCGCATATGCGGTTATTCAGCAAAAACTTTTTCCGCAATGCCCACCGACTCCATGGCGTCCGCGGCATAGAAATCCGCACCTATCTGCTTGGCATACTCGGCTGTCAGCACCGCGCCTCCCACCATAACCTTGCAGTCAAGATCTCGGCTACGGATAAGCTTTATCGTCTCCTCCATTGACGGCACGGTGGTTGTCATCAGCGCGCTCAGCCCGACAAGCTTCACGCCCAGGCGCTGCGCCTCATCGGCTATTTTCTCACACGGGACATCTTTGCCCAGGTCTATAACCTCATAGCCGTAATTTTCGAGCATGACTTTGACGATATTCTTGCCGATATCGTGAACGTCACCCTTGACCGTTGCGATAATTATTTGACCCTTGGTCTCCTGCTTGCCGCCCGCAGATAAGACCTCGTTGACCGCGGCAAATGCGCTCTGCGCAGCCTTTGCGCTTTTCAAAAGCTGCGGCAGGAAGATGCGGCTTTCCTCAAAGCTCCTGCCGACCTCATCGAGCGCGGGCACAAGATAAGAATTTATCACCGTCTGTGGCTCCGTATTTTTCAGGCGCTGTGCGGCTATCTCATAGGCGCGCTCCTCAAGCCCGTCAATAACGGCGGAGACCAGCTCATCACGCTTGTCGGTCTTTATCTGCTGCGGCTGTGCGGGTGCGTCCGAAAACCTCGCGATATAGCCGGCGCAGTCCTCATCAAAGCCGTTGAGAGCGCTATATGAATAATAAGTATCCATCATTGCGGCGCTTGACGGGTTAATTATCGCCGCGTCCAGACCCGCTCTGAGGGCGAGTGCGAAGAAGGTCGAGTTGATCTTTTCACGCTGAGGAAGCGCAAAGGAAACATTTGAAACCCCGAGAATCGTTTTGACACCGAGCTCTTTCTTTATCATCGAAAGCGCATCAAGCGTGATTTTCGGCGCAAGCGCGTTTGCGCTGACGGTCATGGTCAGAGCATCGACTATTATATTCTTCCTGTCAATTCCGTATTCTGCGGCTGTTTCGACTATGCGTCTCGCTATCGCCAGCCTGCCCTCCGCTGTCTCCGGAATACCGTCATCGTCAAGGGTGAGAGCCACCACTACTCCGCCGTACTTCTTAACGAGTGGAAAAATGCTGCGCATAACCGACTCCTTGCCGCTCACGGAGTTGACAAGCGCCTTGCCGTTATAGTACCTGAGCGCCCGCTCCATAACCTGTGCCGAGGCCGTGTCAATCTGCAGAGGCAGCGTTGTCGAGGACTGGAGCAGGGAAACGGTTTTGAGCATCGCCTCGCACTCATCAATGTCCGGAAGTCCCGTGTTGACATCGAGTATATGCGCACCGTCCGCCTCCTGCGCAACACCCTGTGCGACAAGATACTCATAGTTTTCTTCAATAAGCGCTTGTTTGAGCAGTTTCTTTCCTGTCGGATTGATGCGTTCGCCGATTATCACGGGAGCGCACCCTATCTCACAGGCTTTGGCAAAGGAGGAAACCACGGTTATACCTTTATCCCTGACAGGGACAGGGCTGACCTCAGAACACATGTGAACCGTTTCACGGATATGCTCGGCAGTCGTTCCGCAGCATCCGCCGAGTATCAGCGCCCCTGCCTCTGCAAACGAGCGCATACTGCGCGCGAAACCGCAAGCATCTATATCATATTCTGTCACACCGTCCCTGACCATCGGCAGTCCGGCATTGGGGGTGATTATCACGGGAACAGAGGCATAGGCAAGAAGCTGTTCGACAACCGGACGCATATTATCCGGTCCCTGCCCACAGTTGATTCCCAGCGCATCCACGCCCAGTCCCTCAAGCAGAGAAACGGCGCACGCTGCATCTCCGCCGGTGAGCAGTCTGCCGTTTTCATCGAAAGAAAATGTCGCAAATACCGGCAGGTCACAGCACTCTTTGGCGGCAAGCACTGCCGCTTTCATCTCATACATATCTGTCATCGTCTCTATATATATGAGATCGGCACCGTTCTTCACACCGACCTCAATCATCTCACGGAAAGCGCTATATGCATCGTCAAACGGCAGGTCACCCATGGGCGCAAGCAGTCTCCCAGTGGGACCGACATTGAGTGCGGCAAAGCATTCGCGTCCGCTCAGGTCAATCGCCGTTTTCACGTTCTTCATTGCCGCTGCGACAACCTGCTCCACACTGTATTCGGACTCAAGCTTATATCTGTTTGCTCCGAAAGTGTTCGCAGTGATTATATCGCTTCCGGCGTTAATATAATCCGAATGTATCCCGACCAGCACCTCCGGATGAGTTATATTCCAATCCTCCGGAGCCGTCCCCGCCTCAAGACCTGCCGCCTGAAGTGCGGTTCCCATTGCCCCATCGCTGAAAATTATCCGTTTTCCTATCACAGCTCGTATATCTCTCATAATTATCCACCAATCAAAACGATTTTATAAAAAGATTATACCAACAGGTCGAATAATTATCAAGAAAATGTTGACCCCACTTTGTTATGTTCACAATTTGTTCCCAGCCGCAGCAAATTTTTGTGCTTTGAGCCGATATAAGAAAAATGAATCACGTTTGAAACAAAAAGCAAAGAACCCCGGAAGTGTTGATATTCAACGCTTTCGGGGTTCTTG